>JAABUK010000395.1_pt1 | contig 93481 bp, 87 predicted proteins | sample 5559141 | NCBI WGS metagenome assembly JAABUK01 (sample SAMN10711869, study PRJNA513367) | rock metagenome | isolation source: Antarctica rocks | place: Antarctica: Victoria Land, Pudding Butte nord | collected 2016-01-03
CGCCGTAGCGAGCCAACAAAATGCCACTCCCAACGTGACAACGAACCCGCACGCCCGCACAACCATCACGCGAAAACCACATGCCTCAAACGAGGCCAGCCTGAGAGCCATGAATTATAGCGGCTAAAAAACCACCAGGGCAGCGGCGAGTGGCTTCGGCTATTTGAACTCATGTCCGGAGAGTTCGCGGACGCGGAACGGTGCCTTGTTCCCGACACAGTTCCCGGCGAGGTCCAGCGCCGTCGGGAGATCTCCGACTTGCCGAAGTCGCTGGATGCTCTCGGGGTATTGGAGAGCGTCAGCTTGGGATTCAAGGAAACGGATTTCCCGCTCGCGCCGGGGTATCGGCCCAGCCACTACCTCATCCGCTACAACCACACGGATAAGACGGTGAGGGTGGAACCTTACAACGCTCCGACGGCGGCAACCCGATCCTACGACATCGCCGAGCACCTGGACAACATGACGGGAAACACGACACTGACCGTGGTCCTGGTCGAGGTCGACAAGCTCGATAGCCTGAAGGCCGCCTACCCGAACTAACTTTGGGGACGTAGAGCTGTTCACCCGCCAACTCCGCTTGGTCGTCCAGGGCAAGGCGGCCTCCGAATACGCCGTCGCTGAGCGCCAGCCGCGGGCGCCGAATACCGAACGCCGCATCGACCTGTCATGGCTAAAGGGCGGACGCTACCCCGGAGCCAGGCTCGACGATCGAAAGCCGAGACGTCCGTGACGGCCGGGCGGACTTTCCGGTTCCACCCTGTTTCCGTGCGAGCCTTTTTCGGCGAAGGTTGGACGAGCAAATAGCTTAAGCTGCTGAGTAGAACAGCCCCAACACGGTGTCCGCTATCGGGAACCTGGCCGAGGCACGTAAATGACCGATTAGGGAGCAAATCAGCCGTTTCTACTGAGAGCGTCATATTATCGCTGTCCACCACAAGCCGACCTAACGTTTGGGCACTAAACGTCAGAATCCAAATAGCTATTAAGCCGCCTCCGCCCGGATCGCGTCGGATAGCGTCTCCACAATCCGGTCCACATGCGGCGTCTCGATAATCAGCGGCGGGCTCAGCGCCACGATGTCCCCCGTCGTGCGGATCAGCAGCCCGGCGTCGAAGCAGCGCTGGAACACGCGCACCGCCCGGTCCGTCGGCATCCCCGAGCGCCCTTGCAGCTCGATCCCGGCAATCAGCCCAGCATTCCGGATGTCCACCACGTTCGGCAGCCCGCGCAGGCTGTGCACCGCCTGCTCCCAGTACGGCTCCATCGCCAGCGCCCGGCCGGGCAGGTCCTCGGCCCGCTGCAGGTCCATCGTCGCGATCGCCGCCGCCGAGGCCAGCGGATGCCCGGAATAGGTATAGCCGTGGAACAGCTCGATCCCCGCCGGCGACCCGTCCACGATCGCCGAGTAGATCGCCTCGCTGGCGGCCACCGCGCCCATCGGAACGGCGGCGTTGGTCAGGCCCTTGGCCATCGTCATCAGGTCCGGCACCACGCCCAGCCGCTCGGCGCCGAAGTTGGTGCCCATGCGGCCGAACCCGGTGATCACCTCGTCGAAGATCAGCAGGATGCCGTGCTTGGTGCAGAGCTCCCGCAGCCGCTTCAGGTAGCCCGCCGGTGGCACCAGCACGCCGGTCGAGCCTGCCACCGGCTCGACCATCACCGCCGCGATGGTGTCGGCGCCGTGCAGCGCCACCAACCCCTCGAGCGCGTCGGCTAGGTGCGCGCCCCAGGCGGGCTCGCCCTTGGTGAAGGCATTATGCTCCGGCGCGTGCGTGTGCGGCAGGTGGTCCACGTAGGGCAGCATGGTGCCGAACTGCTTGCGGTTCGGGCTGATGCCGCCGACCGAGATGCCGCCGAAGCCGACGCCGTGGTAGCCGCGCTCCCGCCCGATCAGCCGCACCCGCTGCGCCTCGCCGCGCGCGCGGTGGTAGGCGAGGGCGATCTTCAGCGCCGTGTCCGCGCTCTCGGAGCCCGAGTTGGTGAAGAACACGCGGTCGAGGCCGTCCGGCAGGATCTCGGCAAGGCGTGAGGCGGCCTGGAACGCGATGGGGTGGCCCATCTGGAAGGTCGGCGCGAAGTCCATGACGGCGGCCTGCTTCTGGATGGCCTCCACGATCTCCCGCCGGCCATGGCCCGCATTCACGCACCACAGCCCGGCCGTGCCGTCCAAAATCTCCCGGTTGTCGTTCGTGTAGTAGAACATGCCCTCGGCGCGGGCGAGCATGCGGGGCGACGCCTTGAACGACCGGTTGGCCGAGAACGGCATCCAGAAGGCGTCCAGGCTGTTCGGGCGGCTGATCTCGTTCACGGCTTCGTTTCTCCTGGAGGGGCCTGCATACCAGGCCCCCACGTTCGCGCTTTGGCGGGCGCGGGGCAAGCGTGCCATCGTTGCGGTGCAATTCAAGGAGCGTCCCATGCCCGACGGCCGCCTGTTGGTCGGCACACGCCGCTACTCCTCATGGTCCCTGCGCGGCTGGCTGGCGGTGCGCCTGGCCGGGCTGGACGTGGAGGAGGTGGTGATCCCGCTCGGCGACAGCCGGCAGGGCAGCACGCCGGCGGTGGCGGCCGTGTCGCCCAGCGGGCTCGTGCCCTATCTGGAGCATGACGGGCAGCGAGTGTGGGAGACGCTGGCGATCTGCGAGTACTGCGCGGAGATCGAGCCCCGTCTGTGGCCTGCGGACCGCCCCGCCCGCACCCGCGCCCGGGTCATCAGCGCCGAGATGCACGCCGGATTCCGTGCGCTGCGTGCCGCGATGCCTATGGTGCTGAACAAGACGGCCGCCGGCGCCGGGCAGGCGGCCGAGGTGCTGAAGGACGTGGCGCGGATCGAGGCGCTGTGGCGGGAGACCCGGGCCGAGTTCGGCGCTGGCGGGCCGTTCCTGTTCGGTGCCCTGTTCAACGCGGCCGACGCGATGTTCGCCCCCGTCGTGGCGCGGCTGCTGACCTACCAGCCGCCGCTCGCCGCGGACACACGCGCCTATTGCGACGCGGTCCGCGCGCATCCTTTGGTCGCCGCCTGGTATGACGCCGCGGCGCAGGAGCCGCCGGAATGGCGCCTCTCGCACTATGAGCAGGCCAGCACGGTCTAAAGCATTTGGCTTGATCCGGCTGCTGGACCGCGCGGGGCTGGCGATCACGCTGGCGCTGCCGTTGTTCCTCCTGCACGGACGCGGCATTGCCGAGGCGTTGCTGATCCTGCTCGGCGCGCTGTTCCTGGGGCGCAGCGTCGCCTTACGGGATTGGGGGTGGTTGCGAGCGGGGTGGATGCGGATCGGCCTGGTTTGGTGGGCCTGGCTGCTGATCTGCTCGGTCCCGGCCGGGATCGGGCCTTCCATCCAGGCAGCGGGCCTCATGCGGTTCCTGCTGCTGATCGCGGCGCTGGAGCACTGGACGTTGCGGGACGCGACGGCCCGCGCCTGGCTCGCCCGGCTGCTGCGTTGGGCGGCGCTCTATCTCGCGCTGCAATGCCTGCTGCAGTTCGCCACCGGGCGGAACCTGTACGGCTACCCGCGTGGGGCGGATGGCGAGCTGACCGGGCCGTATGCCAATCCGCGCGCCGGACCGCCGCTGTCCCGCCTGCTGTTCCCGGCGGTGCTGCCGGTCATCGGCCGTTGGATGGGGATGCCCGGGTGGCAGCCGCTCCTGGGCACGCTGCTGGCACTGGCGGGCGTGGTGGTGATGGTGCTGATCGGCCAGCGCATGCCGTTGCTGCTGACCTTCCTCGGCCTGTTCGTCACGGCCCTGCTGCTGCCCCGGCTCCGTAGCGCCGTGCTGTTCTCGCTGGTGGCCGCCGGGCTGCTGCTGGCGGCCACTCCCGTCGTATCGCCGCCCGCGTTCAACCGGCTGGTCACCAAGTTCTCCGGCCAAATGGAACACTTCCCCGATAGCCATTATGGGCAGATTGCCGCCCGCGCCCTGGCGATCGCGGCGGCCCGTCCGGTGCTGGGTTCGGGCTTCGACGGGTTCCGCCGGCTCTGCGGCGACCCGGCGTTCTTCCAGGGCTGGCATGGCGACAACGGCGGCGGGGCGACGATCTGTGTCCAGCACCCGCACAACCATTACATTCAGGCGCTGACCGAGTCGGGCATCCCCGGCTTGTTGCTGTTCAGCGCGCTGATCCTGGCCTGGCTGCGCGGGGTGGGGCGGGGCCTGTGGCGCGACCCGGACCCGCTGCGCGTCGGCCTGTTCGTGGCCGTGCTGATCCAGGAATGGCCCCTCGCGTCGGCCAGCGCCTTCAGCTCCATGCCGCTCTCCGGCTGGTTCTTCGTCCTGCTGGGCTTGGGGTTGGCCGAGACGCGCGCCTATATGACGGCCAAATCGCCATGAGGAACTCCCATGTCTGACACGCTCGTCCCCGTCACCGTCCTGACCGGCTATCTCGGCGCCGGGAAGACCACGCTGCTGAACCGCATCCTGAGCGAGAACCACGGCCGGAAATACGCCGTGATCATCAACGAGTTCGGCGAGCTGGGCGTGGACAACGACCTGGTCGTGGACGCGGACGAGGAGGTGTTCGAGATGAACAACGGCTGCGTCTGCTGCACCGTCCGCGGTGACCTGATCCGCATCTTGAGCGGCCTGATGAAGCGCAAGGGCGGGCTCGACGGCATCATCATCGAGACGACCGGCCTCGCCAACCCGGCCCCGGTGGCGCAGACCTTCTTCGTCGATGACGGCGTGCGCGCCCGCACCCGGCTGGACGCCATCGTGACCGTCGTGGACGCGAAGCACCTGCTGGCCCGGCTGGAGGACAGCCACGAGGCCGAGGAACAGGTCGCCTTCGCCGACGTGATCGTGCTGAACAAAACGGACCTGGTGACGCCCGAGGAGCTGGACGCCGTCGAGGCGCGCATCCGCACCATCAACCGCTTCGCCCGCATCCACCGCACCAGCCGCGCCGCCGTGCCGATCGACCAGGTGCTGGACCAGGGCGCGTTCGACCTGGCCCGCGTGCTGGAGCGCGAGCCGGGCTTCCTCGACAGCGACGAGCACTCGCATTCCGACTCGATCGTCAGCATGAGCTTCGAGGTGTCCCGCCCGATCGACCCGGAGAAGTTCAATGCCTGGATCAGCACCTTGCTGGCCGAAAAGGGCCAGGACCTGCTGCGCACCAAGGGCATCCTGGCCTACGCCAACGACGACCGCCGTTTCGCCTTCCAGGCCGTGCACATGATCGCGGATGGCGGCTTCATCGGCCCGTGGGCGCCGGGTGCCGAACGCAAGTCGAAGCTGGTGTTCATCGGCCGCAACCTGAACCGCCCGCAACTGCGCCGCGGCTTCGAGGCGTGCCAGGCTGGAGTGTATCAAGCTGCGGCGGCCAGCGCGTGAGCCAGACGATAGAGCGGCAGTTCCTGCTGGACAGCCGCGGCACCAGCCGGGAGCTTGGCGCCTTCGTGGTGGGTGCCGCGTTCGACCGCACCGGTGCCGTCGCCGCCTTTGCCCTGGGTGACGGCACGGTGCGCCTCACGCCGCCGCATCCCACGATGGAGTGGCCGGTCGTGGAGGCGCATGACGGCGCCGTCCTCGCCATCACCGCGGATGCCCGGCCGGGCTTCGTCACCGGCGGCGACGATGGCCGGTTCCTGCGCATCGGCCCGGACGGCACGGTTTCCGAAATTGCACGGTTCGGGTCGAAATGGGTCGAGCACGTGGCGGCGTTCGCGGACGCGAAGTCCGGCGTGCTGGCCTGCTCGGTGGGCAAGTCCGCGCATTTGTTCACCGTGGCCGGCCAACCGCTGAAAACGCTCGCGCACCCCTCGACCGTCACGGGGCTGGCGCTCGACGGCAAGGGCAAGCGCGTCGCCGCGTCGCATTACAACGGTTGCAGCCTATGGTTCGTCGCCGCCAAGACCGATACCCCCCGCTTCATGGAATGGAAGGGCAGCCACACCGGCGTCGTGCTGCACCCGGCGGCCGATGCCGTCGTGACCAGCATGCAGGAGAACAGCCTGCATGGCTGGCGGCTCGCGGACGGTCAGCACATGCGGATGAGCGGCTATCCCAACAAGACGGAAAGCATGTCGTTCACCCGCAGCGGCAAGTGGCTCGCGACATCGGGCGCCGAGAGCATCGTGATGTGGCCATTCTTCGGCGGCGGCCCGATGGGCAAGGCGCCGACCGAGCTCGCGGGCGGCGACAACGTGACTTGCACCCGCGTCGCCTGCCATCCGCAGCATGAGGCGGTGGCGGCCGGGTTCTCGGACGGGCTGGTGGCGCTGGCCGACATCAATACGGCTCGCATCCTGCCCGCGGTGCCGCCGGGCCATGGCCGGATCTCGGCGCTGGCCTGGAGCCCGGACGGGTCCCGTCTGGCGCTGGGAACCGAAACGGGGTTCGCCGCGCTGATCGACTTCACCCCACGTTGACGGAGCAGTGCTTTGGACCGCATCACGACTCAGGGTATGTCGATGCCCAAGCTCGGCCTCGGCACCTGGCGCATGAAGGGCGCCGAGTGCACCGAGGCGGTGCAGCGGGCCCTGGGCCTCGGGTACCGGCATATCGACACGGCCGAGATGTATGGCAACGAGGAGGCGGTCGGCGAGGCTTTGGCCAATGCCGGCGTGCCGCGCGACCAGGTGCACGTGACGAGCAAGGTCTGGTACGACAACCTGTCCGCCGATGCGATGCAGCGTTCGGTCGACGCGTCACTGGCAAAACTGCGGACGGACTACCTGGACCTTTATCTGATCCATTGGCCCAGCCCGGGCATGGACCTGCCGGACGCGGTGCAGAATCTGATGCGGGTCAAGGAGCAGGGGAAGGCGCGCGCGATCGGGGTCAGCAACTTCCCCGTGGCGCTGCTGCGCCGCGCCGTCGAGGAGGTCCACGCGCCGATCGCCTGCAACCAGTTCGAATACCATGTGCTGCTCGGGCAATCGTCGCTGGTGGGCTACTGCCAGTCGCACGATGTGGCGGCGTCGGCCTACGCACCGCTGGCCCAGGGCCGGTTGGCCGAGCATGAGGAGCTGCAGGCGATCGCCAGCAAGCACAATGCGACCCCGGCGCAGGTTGCGCTGAAGTGGTTGTTGGACCAGCCCGGCGTCGCAGCGATCCCCAAGGCGATGCGGGCCGAGACGCAGCAGGCCAACCTGGATGCGCTGCGGATCGAGCTGGACGACACCGATCGTGCGGTGATCGCGATGCTGCCGAAGACGCAGCGCTTCGTGAACCCAGGCTGGGCGCCGGTTTGGGATTTGGCGGCCTGAACCGACCGCGGCCGTGCGGGACATACTGGTTGTCAGGACGGCCGACCGGCCCGATCTGGTGCCGATGGTCGCCGGCTGGCTCTGGCGCGAGTTCTTGCAGGCCGACGGCTACACACTCGAGCAGGTCGTCGATATAGCTGCTCGAGCGGTGGCCCACTCAGGGCCACCACAATGCTTTGTTCTGTTGGCGGACGGTGAACCCGTTGGGACTGCTACCCTCGCCACCGAGGATTTGGATGAGCGGCCGGATCTGACGCCCTGGCTGGCCGGCGTGTTCGTCGTTCCAGAGGAGCGTGGGCAAGGCCACGTCGTCCGCCTAATCGATGCGGTCGAGGCGGCGTGCCGATCCGCCTCTATCGGTGAACTCTGGCTTTATACCAACACCGCGGAGCGAGTGTACGCCCGGGCTGGATGGCGCATCTTCGAGATCGTCCAGCGCCGCAATAAACGCCCGGTTACGCTGATGCGCCGCGACCTCACCTGATGCCGTTCAGGCCGACGGCACCGTCACCCCGATCATGTCGCCCTCGCGCAGCAGCGCCGCCAGCCGGTCCGCATCCCAGCCTTCGGTGCCTGCCGGGCGTTGCGGCAGCACCATCCAGCGGTAGTCGGCCGTGCTGTCCACCACGCGGATGCGCTTCGTCTCGGGCAGCACGGTGCCGAACTCGGCCAGCACGCCGCGGGGGTCGCGGATCGCGCGGGCGCGGTAGCCCGGCGACTTGAACCAGAACGGCGGGTACCCCAGCACTGCCCGCGGATAACAGCTGCACAGGGTGCAGACGACTAGGTTGTGCACCTCGCCGGTATTCTCCAGCACCCCCAAGGGAGGCAGGCCGCGCATGGCGATGCCCATCGCCTCGGCCGCCTGCGCCCCGTCCCGCAGCAGCAAGGCCAGATACTCCGGATCGGTCCAGGCGCGGGCGACCATACGCGCGCCCTGGGCCGGGCTGGCGCGGTCGGTCTGCGCGACGCGGGCGGCGATCTCGTCGGCGCTGGCGATGCCCTTGCTGGCGAGCAGGGATTTGAGGCCGGCCAGCAAGCGTTCGCTCGGGGCCTCGATCAAGGTGCTCATGCGGCCTCCAACCAGCTTTCGTACAGCTCTACCACGATCTCATCCCCGCCGGCGTCCGGCCAGATCGACCGCGGTTCGAACGCGACATGGTATAGCGCCAGCGTTGCTGCCGGGCGGGCGAATGCCAGGTCCTCGGGGTTGCGGAAGGCGCCCAAGTGCCGGACCACCGTGCCTTTGTGGCCGCGCAAGTAGTGCGGCGTGCGAATGTGGCAGGGGCCGTGCGCCTCCGGCCAGTCATCGCGCACACGGACGGCGGTTCCAGGTGCGAGCATCATGTGTGCTCCAGGGCGGCACGCAGCTCGGCCTCTGAGATCACGCCGCGGGCCAACAGGTTGTCGGCAATGGAGCGAATCCAGCGCTGGTAATAGGACATGCGGGCATACTCCGCCTCCGGGATGGCCTCGATCCCGCGCCGCAGCTCGTCCACGGACATCACCTCTTTGGCGCCCAGGATGCCGCGGATGGCGTCCACCTCACGGTCGAACTGCGTCAGCGCGTGCGTCCCGGTGTCGATCGGCTCGCACAGGAACTTGGGCACGCCGCCCATGTCGTGGTGGGCGCGGGCCGGTTCGTCCTCGCTCATTGAATGCCTTCCCCGGGGAGGGTGCCCCAGACCTCGCTGCGTTTCATCCAGCCACGATAGTCCTGGACCTGGGCCTGGCACCAATCCGATGCTGCCTCGCAGGTGCGCAGCCGGACGATCACCCCGGGCTTCAGCCGCGCGACCGGCGCCGCGTCGTCCTTGGCGTCGCGACGTAGCACCCGCTCGCCACCGATCACGATGCCGGTGCGGCGCGGTGCCAGCGTCGCTTGGTGCACCCAGCCCTTCGTGTTCTCCTGGTCCCGCACCAGGCGCCACTCCTCGAACTCGCGCTCGATCTCCACGGGCAGGTCGCGGCGCCTGTAGACCCACTCGATCGGATAGCGCTTGCCGGGGCCGATCCGCATGTAGACCTCGTCGGCGCGGAGGGCCACGAAGCGCGGCAACGGCAGGCCGGTCACGCTGCCCTTGAGGGGCGCAGGCGGTTTCTCCGGCACGGGCGCCGGGGCGGGCGTGGGCACAGGTGCAGCGGGATGGACGGGTGGACGCTTGATCGTCGTGCCGGGCTTCAAGCGGATCACGGGCGTGGCCTCCCGCCGTACCGGCGTGCGCGGCGCAGGCTGCACCGCGGTCCGCACGGGGGGATGGGCAGGCGTTGGCAGGGCAGGGGGCTGCGCTGCGACCAAGCCCGGCGATAGCAGCGCAATAAGGACGAGGAAGCGTGCGACCATGGACCATCCCTGCCAACAAGGGAGGCGCCGGGTCAAGCTCAGAGCGTGATGATCTGGCCGCCCGCGGTCGCCGACAGGAAGGTCGGCACGCCAGCGACCTCGACCCCGCGCCGCAGCAACGAGGGCTCCAGCCCCACCATCCGCAAACCGGCGTCGCACGCCAGCATTTGCACACCCAGTTCGGCGGCCGCCTCCCGCAGCTCGTCCAGCCCGGCCACGCCCGTCGCCCGCACCGCCAAGTCCCGCGCCGCATCGGCGAGGCCGGACCAGTCCTCCGCCAGCGCCAGGCAACCCGCATTGGTCGCGAACACGCAAACGCGACGGCCGATCGCGGCGGCGCCGGCGGCCAGAATGAAGGCATAATGCGCCCGTTCGTGCCCGCCCGAGATCAGCAGGATGCCGAGCGGCTCAGCCATGCGCCGAGAGGTTCCGGACGGTCGGTGCATCGCCGCAGGCCGGACAGGCGGGGTCGCGCCGCAGTCCCACGGTGCGGACCCGGGCGGCGAGCGCGTCCCAGATCATCAGGCGGCCAGACAGGCCTTCGCCGATGCCCATGATCTCCTTCAACGCCTCGGTCGCCTGCAGGCTGCCCATGACGCCGGTCACCGCCCCCAGGATGCCGGCCTCGCTGCATGATGGTATCATGCCGTCCGGCGGCGGCGCGGGATGCAGGCAGCGGTAGCACGGCCCGCCCACATGCGGCTTGAACGTCGACAACTGTCCGTCGAAGCGCAGCACGGCGGCGGAGACCAAGGTACGGCGCGCCAGCACGCAGGCGTCGGACACCAGGAACCGCGTGGGGAAGTTGTCGCTGCCGTCGCAAACCAGGTCGTAGCCGGCGATGAGGCCGAGGGCGTTGCGGGCATCGAGCCGGGTCCGGTGCACCTCGATCGTGGCGGCCGGGTTGATCGCCCGGGCGGCGGCGGCGGCGGACTCCACCTTGGGCTGGCCCACCCGGTCCGTGGTATGGGCGATCTGCCGTTGCAGGTTCGACAGGTCCACGACGTCGTCGTCCACCAGCCCGAGCGTGCCGACCCCGGCCGCGGCCAGATAGAGCGCGAGCGGACTGCCCAAGCCGCCAGCGCCGATGATCAGCACACGGGCAGCCCGCAGCTTCGCCTGCCCGACGCCGCCGACTTCCGCCAGCAGGATATGGCGGGAGTAACGGCTGATCTCGTCTTCGGTAAAATCCAGGTCCATATGGGGCACTTGGGATGGGTAGGGGCGGAAAGCTATGGATGACGGCGCCTTGGTGCTGTTCAGCGGCGGGCAGGACAGCACGGCGTGTCTCGCATGGGCGTTGGATCGATTCGCCCATGTCGAGACGGTCGGCTTCGCCTATGGCCAGCGCCACGCGATCGAGCTTGAGTGCCGCGGGCCCGTGCGCGATGCGCTGGGCGTACGCTGGGGTGGGCGGCTCGGCCCGGACCATGTGATCGACCTCACGCAGTCCCTCGCCGCCCTGGGCCAGACGGCGCTCACGTCTGATGTGGCGATCAGCATGGGCGAGGACGGCCTGCCCAATACCTTCGTGCCCGGCCGCAACCTGCTGTTCCTGACCTATGGCGCGGCGCTCGCCTATCGCCGCAGCCTGCGCCGCATTGTGGGTGGGATGTGCGAAACGGACTTTAGCGGCTATCCGGATTGCCGGGATGACACGATGAGGGCGATGCAAGTGGCGTTGAACCTGGGTATGCAGCGCCGCTTCGTGCTGGAAACGCCGCTGATGTGGTTGGACAAGGCCGCGACCTGGGCGCTGGCGGACCGGCTGGGCATCGTCGAGCTGACGGTCGAGCACACCCATACCTGCTACCTCGGTGACCGCACCCACCGGCACGATTGGGGTTGGGGCTGCGGCACGTGTCCAGCGTGCGAGCTACGCGCCGCCGGATGGCGCCGCTGGCGAGCGGAATAGGGCCTTGTTTGGATTTGACCCTGCCGTTCTGATCCAGCGCCATGGCTATTGGCTGGTGGGCTGCGTGATCTTCTTTGAGAGCATGGGCATCCCGTTACCTGGCGAAAGCCTATTGATCGCCGCCGCCCTTTATGCGGCCGCCACGGGCGACATCGTCATCGAGTGGGTCGTGCTGGCGGCGGCGCTGGGGGCGGTGCTGGGGGATAATGCCGGCTTCTTGATTGGGCACCTGGCTGGACCGCCGGTGCTGGCGCGATATGGCCCGCGCGTCGGCCTTACCTTGGCCCGGCAACGGCTGGGACAGTTCCTGTTCCTGCGCCACGGCGGCAAGGTGGTGTTCCTGGGGCGCTTCGTCGCGTTCCTTCGCACCTTCGCGGCGCTGCTGGCCGGAGCGAACCGGATGCATTGGACCTGGTTTCTGGTCTGGAACGCACTGGGTGGCGTAGTCTGGGCGTCGCTGTACGGCTTTGTGCCGTATTTGCTGGGCAATCAGGTGCACCGATTGGTCGGGCCGTTCGGAATGGCCGTGGGTGCGGTCGCGCTGGTCGTGGTGATCTGCGCGGTGATTTTCATGCGTCGCCACGAGGCACGGCTGATCGCCGAAGCCGAGGTCGCGATGGCGGCGCATGAGGCCGCCATTGCCGGCAAGCACGCCACGCCGGGACGCTTCAGGCCTGCACGAACCGATTTGTGAAGGTCGCCGTAAGGTCGATCGGCGCCTCCGCGATAGCCGGGTCGAAGCTGGACAGCATGCGGCGGACGGTCTCGGCGATCTCGATCGCGACCGCGCCGTCGTGCATGAAGGCGTCGCGGTTGCGGGTGAAAGCGCTGGTGCAGACCTCCTGGCCGACCGAGCATATGCCGGCCGCGAGCGCGCCGACGGCCTGGTCCGGCGTTGCCTGCTTTGCCATCAGCCCGGCCGCCAAATTCAACAGCGTGCTCTTACCGCAGCCGGTCGGGCCGACCACCGACAGGAACTCTCCGGACGCGACATACAGCGTCATGTCGGCGATCGTGGTGTAGGCGCCGAACGCGACGGTTACCGGCTCAAACGCCGGCGCCGTCATGCTGGGCATGACGGCGTGCAAGGCGTTTTAACAAACGCCATCCAGTCCCTCCCGACCCTGCCGCTATCCTAGGCTGCGGCAGGGCCAGGGGGAAATTAGATCTCAGCGGTCGGGCGCAGACACCGCCCAGGCGTGGCTGTGCACCAGGCCGTCGTCGTGGTCGTGGTGCGCGGTGCCGCCCTGGTGCGCGGGCTCGTCGTGCGACGCTTCCGGCTCGGGGGCATCGTCGTGGAACTGCGCGGTCTCCGTGCTCCCTGCCATGGCGGTCGTGCTGGACTTGCCGCCGGACGCGGTGACGGCCACGGCGTCGAACCAGCCGGTGCCGACCTCGCGCTGGTGCCGGGTCGCGGTGTAGCCGTCGGCCTCGGAGGCGAACTCCGCCTGCTGCAGCTCGGAGTAGGCCGCCATGCCGCGCTCCTTGTAGCCGCGGGCCAGGGTGAACATGCTGTGGTTCAGGCTGTGGAACCCGGCCAAGGTCACGAACTGGAAGCGGTAGCCCATCGCGGCGATCGACTGCTGGAACCCGGCGATCGCCTCGGGCGACAGCTTCTTCTGCCAGTTGAAGCTCGGGGAGCAGTTATATGCCAGCATCTTGCCCGGGAACTGCGCGTGGATCGCGTCGGCGAAGCGCTTCGCCTCTTCGAGGTTCGGCTCGCTGGTTTCCCACCACAGCAGGTCGGCATAGGGCGCGAACGCCAGGCCCCGGGCGATGGCATAGTCCACGCCGACGCCTGACTTGATGCGATGGAAGCCCTCGGGCGTGCGCGCCCCGGTCAGGAACGGGCGGTCCCGCTCATCGACGTCCGCGGTCAGCAACTGCGCGGAGTGTGCATCGGTGCGGCACAGCAGCACGGTCGGCACGCCCTCGACGTCGGCCGCGAGGCGCGCCGCATTCAGCGTGCGGATGTGCTGGCTGATCGGGATCAGCACCTTGCCGCCCAGATGGCCGCACTTCTTCTCGCTGGCGAGCTGGTCCTCGAAATGGACGCCCGCGGCGCCGGCCTCGATCATGGCGCGCATCAGCTCGAACGCATTGAGCGCGCCGCCGAACCCAGCCTCGGCGTCCGCCACGATCGGCGCCATCCAATGCATGGAGCTGTCGCCCTCAAGCTGGGCAATCTGGTCGCAGCGGCGCAGCGAGGCGTTGATCTTCTTCACCACCTGCGGGACGGAGTTCACCGCATAGAGCGACTGGTCCGGATACATCTCGTTCGACGTGTTGGCGTCCGCCGCGACCTGCCAGCCCGAGAGATAGATCGCCTTCAGGCCCGCGCGAACCTGCTGCATGGCCTGGTTGCCGGTCAGCGCGCCGAGCGTGTTCACATACGGCTCGGTCTTCAGCAGGTGCCACAGCCGGTTGGCGCCCATCTCGGCCAGGGTGTGCTTGATACGGAAGCTGCCGGACAGCTTTGCAACATCGGCAGGCGTATAGTCCCGCTTGATGCCGGCGAAGCGCTCAGGGTCCTGCCCCGGGATCGGGGCGGGGCCGCTGGACATGCCATCGGGCGCGAAATTTGGGGTGGGCTGCATCGAGAGTCTCCTAATTGGCACTCGTCATATATTTACATTGCGCCTGCGAAGACCAGCCCCCAATCTATCGCTAGGGTGGCAAGAGAGTCGCTGAATTGTTCATACATTTGGTAAATTCGTAAAGGTTGTAAATGGCTGCACCGCTGATCGGCCGAACCGTTCGTCGCCTGCGCCAGGAACAAGCCATGACACAGCAGGCGCTGGCGGTACGGCTTGGCATTTCCGCCAGCTACCTGAACCTGATCGAGCACGAGCAGCGCGCCGTCACCGCGAGCTTGCTGATCAAGCTGGCCGAGACGCTGCAGGTCGACCTCGCCACCCTATCCGGCGCGCAGGAGCGGCAGCTCGAGGCCGGCCTGCGGGAGGTCTTCGCCGACGTGCTGCTGGACCAGCCGGTCCCGGAGGCGGAGGTTGCGGCCCTCGCCAGCAGCAGCCCGGCCGCTGGCCGCGCCGTGCTCGCGCTCTATCGCGCCTGGCGCGTGGCGCGGGAGGATAGCAGCGGCATCGCTTTGCCCTCGGGCCGCCGCCTGTTGCTGCCGCATGAGGAGGCGCGGGACGTGTTCCATGAACGCGCCAACCACTTTCCCGACCTGGAGGCGGCGGCTGAGGCGGTCGGCGCCACCCTGCCGCCCGAGCCTGCCGAGCTGAACCACGCCATCGCCGAACGCCTGCGCCGGGTGCATGGCCTGCATATCCAGGTTGCGCCAACGGACGGCGCGCTCCGCCGCTACGACCCAGCGACCCGCAGCCTTGTCCTTTCCGAACAGCTCCCGCGGGAAAGCCGGGGCTTTCACCTCGCTTTTCAACTGGCCTTGCTGGAGGTGCGGGATGCGGTGGAGGCGCAGGTCGCGGCCATAGCGCCGAGCACGCCGGAGGCCGGGTCGGTGATCCGTTTGGCCCTGCTCAACTACACCGCCGGCGCCCTGTTGATGCCCTACGAGCCCGTGCGGACAGCCGCCATGAATTTGCGCCATGATGTCGACGCGCTGGCGGCCCGCTTCGGCGTCAGCTTCGAGCAGGCCTGCCACCGCCTTTCATCGCTGCAGCGGTCGGGCAGCCGCGGCGTGCCCTTCTTCTTCCTGCGCGTAGACCCGGCGGGGAACGTCAGCAAGCGCTTCTCGGCGGCCGGGTTCCCGTTCGCGCGGTATGGCGGTTCGTGCCCGCGATGGGTGGTGCACGCCGCGTTCGCGTCGCCGGGCCAGGTGCAGGTGCAGGTCGCCCAGTTGCCCGACGGCGCAACGTTCCTCTGCTTCGCCCGCTGCGTGGTCGGCCGCGCCTCGGCGTGGGGAGAGCCGCCGCCGACCCACGTGATCGCCATGGGGTGCGAGGTGACGCACGCGGATGCGCTGGTCTATGCGGATGGAATCGAACTGGAGCGTGCCGCGGTTGGCATTGGTCTGTCTTGCCGGCTATGCGACCGCCAGGGTTGCCGAAGCCGGGCCTTCCCGCCTTTGGAGCACCGCTTGGCGCTCGATCCGCTGCTGGCGAGCGATAGCCCTTTCCGGTTTGTTCCGCGGTCTTGATGGGATTGGACCGACGCCACCCATGTTATGCTCGATGAACGACGCGCCTCAATTTGACCGGGAGTCAGCACCGCCAGCATGACCGCCGCACTGCATCATAGCCGGGCCTCCGCGGGCATGCTGCTGGCGCTCATCATGCTTTTTGTGCAGGCAGTAGTACTGCCGATGCCGCAGGATGCGAACGCCGGCAAGCTGGCGGCCCTACTGGGTCCCCAGGTGATCTGCCATATCAATGACGCACCGGGCGTTCCCGACCGGCAAGCACCTTCGGGACATGGGCATGACTGCGTGCTGTGCCCCGTGTGCCAGATCGCCACCGCCCCGGCACTGATCCAGCCCAGCGCTGCAATCCTGCCTTCGCCGAACCTGGTCGACACGGCGCACGCAGCCCCGCTGCCGCTCCCCACGGCTCCGCCGCGGCTGGTGCGGTATGCCACCTCTCCCCGGGGACCTCCCGCCTTCGCCGTCTGAATGCGTTTTCCGGCCCGCCCGCTGGCGCAGCCGCCCATGCAGACCAGGAGTTCTCCCATGCGTCGCTTTATTCTTGCCGCCGGACTGCTTGTTCCCGCCTACGCTCACGCCCAGACCCCCTCGACCGAGGCCACCCACGCGTCCACCGGTCAAACTCCCATTCATGCAGAGCGGCCCTGGGCGCGTGCGACCGCGCCGCACCAGGAGGTCGGCGGTGCCTACGTGACCCTGATCAGTTCCGCCGATGACCGCCTGCTGGGCGCGAGCAGTCCCATTGCCAGCCGCGCCGAGGTGCACGAGATGACGATGGACGGCGGCGTGATGCGGATGCGGGAGCAGAAGGACGGCCTATCATTGCCCGCCGGACAGGCGGTGACGCTCGTACCCGGCGGCTATCACATCATGCTGACGGGCCTGCGCCAGCCCTTGGTGGCCGGACAGGTCATTTCAGTGCAGCTCCGTTTCCAGCACGCGCCGCCGATGGATTTGGAGATGCGGGTGGCTCCCATTGGCGCCTCGGGCCCGGGTACGGCCGACATGGCGGGACACACCCGCTGATGGATAGGCGCAAGTTGCTGATGCTGGCCCCGGCGGGAGTGCTCGGGGTCGGGCTGCTGGGTGCCGGGAGCTGGTTGGCGCTGCATCGCGAGGAGGCGGGCGTTCCGATCGGTGGCCCGTTCCGCCTGCAAGCGGCGGATGGGCGGGAGGTCACCGACGCGGACTTCCGGGGCCGCTGGATGCTGGTCTATTTCGGCTACACCCACTGTCCCGACGCCTGCCCGACGGCGCTGCAGGACATGGCGAACGCGCTCGACACGCTGGGCCCCGAGGCGAAGAAGAAGGTCGCGGTGCTGTTCATCACGGTCGATCCGGAGCGCGACACCCCGGCGGTCATGCGGGACTACGTCACCGCATTCGACGCGCCCATCACCGGGCTGAGCGGCACGCCGGAGGAAACCGCGGCGGTGGCGAAGGCCTACAAGGTATACTACGCCAAGCACCCAAAGGCCGGCGGCGACTACGACATGGACCACAGCAGCGTTATCTACGTCATGGATCCGCGCGGCCGTTTCGTCGCCAATTTCACCCACGAGACGGCGCCGGACGCCATCGCCGCCAAGCTCCGAACGCTGATGGGGTAATGGCGTCCCATAAACGCTAGCCCCGCCATCGCCGATCCCCTAGGAACGCGGAATGGATATCCTCGCCTTGGCCCCGTCGCGCATCGTCACCGTCGCGCGGGCCGCCTATGCCCGGCCGGACACGGAGTTCCTGTGTTTCGGCGAGAGCGACCGGCCTGGCCCGGCGGGCGCCGTTGCCGCGGCGGCGGCGGCATTGGCGCGGGGCGACACGCTCTATTCCGATGTCCGCGGCGTGCTGGCGCTCCGGCACGCCTTGGCCGACATGCTCACCCGCCTGCACGCGCTGCCGGTGACCGAGGACCGTATCCAGGTGACCGCGTCGGGGATGACGGCGGTCAACGTGGCGTTGGCGGCCGTAGTGCGCGCGGGCGACCGCGTCGTGCTGCATACGCCGGCCTGGCCCAATCCCGCCAACGCCACCCTGCTGCGTGGCGCCAGCGTGGACGCGCTGCCGCTCGACGCGCTGCCGGACGGCCGGTTCCACCTGGATATGGACCGCCTGGCCGCCAAGCTGCCCGGCGCCCGCGCGATGGTGCTGAACTCCCCGAACAATCCCACCGGCTGGACCGCGACCCGCGCCGAGCTGACGGCCATCCTGGATTTGTGCCGCGCCCATGGCGTCTGGCTGATCTCGGACGAGGTTTATTCCCACCTGGTCTATGACGGCGCCGAGACCGCGCCGTCCCTGCTGGACGTGGCCGACCCGTCCGACCGCGTGATGGTGTGCAACAGCTTCAGCAAGGCCTGGGCCATGACCGGCTGGCGAGTGGGTTGGATGGTGCTGCCCGCCGTCGCGCGGGACCAAGTAGCCGAGATCGTCGAGGTCACCCATAGCGGCGTGGCTCCCTTTGTCCAGGCCGGCGCCATCGCCGCGCTGGCGGACGACGCTTTCGTCGGAGACTTTCGGGCCTATTGCGCCATAGGGCGGCAACTGGCGCTGGAGGGGTTGGCAGGCCTGAACGGCATACGGCTGGCGGCGCCGGACGGAGCTTTCTACGCCTTCATCGGCGTGGATGGGCTGCAGGACAGCCTGGCGCTGGCCTTGTCCCTGGTGCACGACCACGGCGTGGCCCTGGCGCCTGGCAGCGCCTTCAGCCAGGCAGGCGAAGGCTACTTGCGCCTTTGTTTCGCCCAGGCTCCGGCCCGGATCGAGCGCGCCATGCACCGGCTGCGCGCCGGGTTGCAGGCCCGTTGAGCCAACCGGCCTGCACCGTCTGCGGCGCACCCGTCCGTCCGCCCTTTCGCGCGCCCACGGCAGAGCTCGCCCCTGACCTCGACCATCGCCCTGGCGAGCCTGCACGCTCCACCCTGCCGCGGTGGATCGCGACATGCCGGCGCTGCGGCGCGTCCGGTCCGGACCTGGCGGCGCTGCCGGCCGGTGCGGATGCGGTTGTGCGGTCCGATGCCTACCGCGCGCTCCGCATTCCGGGGCCGGCCATGCCATTCCTGCGCTGGGCGCTGATCTGCGAACAGACCGGCGACACTCAGGCAGCGGCCGAGGCGACCCTGCATGGCGCCTGGGCGCTCGACGACGCCGGTCAGGATGCGGCCGGCCTGCGCCAGCGGGCCGTGGCGTTGTTCGGGGAGCCCGATGGGCCGGGGGCGACGCTGCGGCTGGTCGACATGCTGCGCCGGGCGGGAGACGATGCCGCCGCAGCTGCTCGCGCCGTGACCCTCGACGGGACGGCGCTGGACGAGAATAGCGCGGCGATCCTGGCCTTCCAGCGCGACCGCATCGCCGCTGGCGACTCCGCACGCCACATGATCAGCAGCGCCCTGCGTCCGCCGGCCCGGCGCCCGCACGTGACCCATGGCCGCAGCCAGAAGGCCGGGTTTTGGGGACGCCTGTTCGGCCGATGATCCTGCGTGACGAACTGCGCCGTGCGCTGGACGAGAAGGCCAAGCCGCTCGGCTCGCTGGGCCGGATCGAGGAGCTGGCGATCCAGCTCGGCCTGATCCAGGACACGCAGCGTCCGCGCGTCGTGGGTCCGGTGGTGCTGGTGTTCGCGGGCGACCACGGCGCGGTGGCGTCCGGTGTCTCGGCCTATCCATCCGCCGTCACCGCGGCCATGGTGGGAGTCTATTTGGCCGGCCGCGCCGCGGTGAACCTGTTCGCGCGGCAGGCTGACGCCCGTGTCCTGGTGGTGGACGCCGGCGTCGCGGCCGAATTGCCGGCGCATCCCGGCCTGGTCGCGGCCAAAATCGGCTGGGGCACGCGGAACTGGGTGCATGGACCGGCGATGACGCCAGCCGAGGCCGAAGCGTGCCTGCAGCAAGCCACGGACATCGTAGACCGTCTCGCCGATCAGGGCTGCACCGTGTTGGCGCTGGGAGAAATGGGGATCGGCAACACCGCAAGCGCTGCGTTGCTGGCGCATAAGGTCGCGGGCCTACCACTCGGTCCGCTGATTGGCCCCGGCGCCGGGCTCGATGACGCCGGGCTGGCGCGAAAGCGGGCTGCGGCCATGCGGGGCGCAGCCCGCACCTCGGCCACGCTGGCTCCGGCCGACGCAATGGCGGAGTATGGCGGTTTTGAGATTGCGATGCTGACCGGCGCGATCCAGCGCGCGGCCGAGCGCCGCCTTTGTGTCGTGGTTGACGGCGTGATCGTGACGGCCGCCGCCATCCTGGCACACGCCATCCGGCCGGACTGCCTCTCCGCCTGCGTGTTCGCCCACCGCTCGGCCGAGCCGGGGCACGACGCCATGCTGGCCCACCTTGGCGCGATCCCGCTGCTCGACCTTGGGATGCGGCTAGGGGAGGGCTCCGGCGCCGCCTTGGCTTTGCCGCTGTTGCGCGCCGCTGCGGCTGTGCTGTCCGACATGGCGGACCTTCGGGATGTCACGTGATCCCAAGGGAGTGGCGGCTGGTGCTGACGGCCGTGCAATTCCTGACGCGGTTGCCGGTGCCCGACTGGATTGGGCATGGGCCTGGCCAGATGGACCGCGCCATGCGGTATCTCCCGCTGGTTGGGATCGGCGTGGGGCTGGTAGGTGCTGTGGTTTTCATGGCGGCCAGCGCCGGGCTGCCACGGCCGGCGGCGGCGCTGCTTTCGGTGGCCGCCACCCTGCTGCTGACCGGCGCGCTGCACGAGGACGGGCTGGCCGACACGCTCGATGGCCTGTTTGGCGGCGCCACCCGGGACGACGCGCTGCGGATCATGCGGGATAGCCGGCTCGGCACCTATGGCGCCGCAGGGCTGACGATTGCTTTGGGCCTGAAGGTCACGGCGTTGTCCGCGCTGCCTGCGGTGGGCGCGGCCCTGGTGGCGGGCCATGCCGGCAGCCGGCTCCTGGTAGTCTGCGTGATTGCCGGGCTGCCCTACGCACGTTCGGACGGCAAGGCGACCCCGATGGCGGGAGGGGTCGGCTTCGTGGAGCTGTCGGTGGCCGGGGTATGCGGGATGCTGCCCTTGCTGCTGCTGGGCTGGCGCGCGGTCCCGGCGCTGTTGCTGGCGGCCGGGCTGGCCTGGGGCATGGCGCGCTGGTTCCGCCGCCGGCTGGGCGGCTACACCGGGGACGGGCTCGGCGCCGTGCAGCAAGTGACGGAGTTGGCTATTCTGCTGGTGGCGCTGTGGCACGCGGCCTGATCATCGCGGCCCGGCATCCGCGGCCGCGCGTCGGCAGCCGCATCTGCTACGGCCGCCTGGACGTGGCGCTCGCCGAGCCCGCCGCAGCCGGCGCCGCCGCCCTGATTACCGCGGTCGGCGACCCGATCGAGCGCATCGTCACCAGCCCGCTCACCCGCGCGCAGGACGTCGCCCGCGCGGTCGCCGCCAGCACCGGCGCGGTGCTGCACACGGATGACCGCCTGGCGGAGATGAACTTCGGCGCCTGGGAGGGCCAGGCCTGGGCCACCATCCCGCGCGCCGAGATCGACGCCTGGGCCGCCGACCCGCTGCGCTACCGGCCCGGCGGCGGCGAGTCCGTGGCCGACGTGCTGCTGCGTATCCGCCGGGCTTGGACGGGCATCGCCAGTTCGGCCGACACCACGCTGGTCGTGACCCACGCCGGTCCGATACGTTGCCTGCTGCACGTGGCGCTCGGGGTGCCGATCCTCGACGCCATCCAGGCCAGCATCGCCTATGGGTCCGTCACGCGCCTGACGGCTACTCCGCAAGCTCCCGCATGACCTGGATCAGGTCCGATTTGCCCTCGAACCCGATCCCCGGCAGCTCCGGCATCGTGATGTGCCCGGCCTCGACCCGCACGCTGTCGGGGAAGCCGCCATAGGGCTGGAACAGGTCCGGGTAGCTCTCATTGCCGCCCAAACCGAGCCCGGCCGCGATGTTGAGCGACATCTGGTGGCCGCCATGCGGAATGCAGCGGGACGGGGACCACCCAGCCGCCCGGACTTCATCCAGCGTCCGCAGAAACTCGCAGAGGCCATAGGACAGGGCGCAGTCGAACTGCAGCCAGTCGCGGTCCGGGCGCATCCCGCCGTGGCGGAGCAGGTTGCGGGCGTCCTGGTGGCTGAACAGGTTCTCCCCGGTCGCCATCGGCCCCGGGTAGAACTCCGCCAGCGCCGCCTGCAATTGGTAGTCCAGCGGATCGCCGGCCTCCTCGTACCAGAACAGCGGATACTCCCGCAGCATCTTCGCGTAGGCGATTGCGGTTTCGAGGTCGAAGCGGCCGTTGGCGTCCACTGCGAGCTGCGCCTGGCTGCCGGTCTCGGTCAGCACGGCCTCGATCCGCTCGCGATCCTCGGCGACGCTCGCGCCGCCGATCTTCATCTTCACGACCGTGTAGCCGCGGTCCAAGTAGCCCCGCATCTCGCGCCGCAACGCGCCCAGGTCCTTGCCGGGATAGTAGTAGCCGCCGGCGGCATAGACGAACACGCGCGGCTCGGCGGCGACCCCATGCAATTCCGCAAGCCAACGGAACAGCGGCTTGCCCGCGAGTTTCGCCGCGGCGTCCCACAGCGCCATGTCGAGGGTGCCGACCGCGACCGACCGCTCGCCGTGGCCGCCGGGCTTCTCATTCGCCATCATGGCGGACCAGGCGCGATGCGGGTCGAGCTCGCCTGCCGCGCCGAGCAGGCTGTCCGGGGCGGCGTCCAACAGGCGGGGCGCAAAACGCTCGCGGATCAGCCCACCCTGGCCATAGCGTCCGTTGCTGTTGAAGCCATAGCCGATCACGCGATGCCCGTCCCGTATCTGGTCGGTCACCACCGCGACCAGGCTGGTCGTCATCTTGGAGAAATCGATGTAGGCGTTGCGGATCGGCGAGGCGATCGGCTGGGTGATCTCACGGACGTCAAGGATGCGCATGGCGGCTCCAGCGGTGGAGCGGGCCAGTTCCGCCGCTGCGCTCTATGCTGTCAACCCGGTCCCTGAACGAAAAAGGGGCCAGCCTCGCGGCTAGCCCCCGTTTCGACCCCGTTTGCCGTCGTTAACGCAAGATGATCTCGACGCGGCGGTTCTGCGGCTCCCGCACGCCGTCGGCGGTTTGCACCAACGGGCGGCTTTCGCCGAAGCCCTGCGTCGTGATCGACGTTTGCGGCACCCCGAGACGCACCAGTTCCGCTGCCACGTTCTGAGCGCGGCGAACCGACAGGCCCTGGTTGTAGCGCGCCGTGCCCGACTTGTCGGTATAGCCGTTCACCTCGATCCGCGTAACCTGGACGCGGGTCGTTGCCTGCGCTGCCTCGGCGATGATCTGCCGGGCGCGATCGGTCAGGTCGGCGCGATCCCAGTCGAAGAATACGAGGTAGGTGCGCGCGGCCTCCTGCTGCGGCGCCGCGACCGGCACCGGCGAAGGAGGCGGCGGCGCCGCGTTGAACGCATATCGCAGGCCGATTAGGGCGCTGTGGTTGTTCTCCTCGGAGAAGCGGTACCGGCCATAGCTGACCAGGCCCCCCGCCGGGTTCACGACGTCCCCCCGGATGTCCGGCTTCAACGACCCAGCGTAGCGGTACTCGGCCGTGACCGACAGACCCGGCACCGCCTCGATTGGCGCCGAGATGCCAACAATGCCCTGATACGCGAACCGCCCGCTGTCGCCGTTGATCCGCACGGTGTTGCCGCCCGGCGCGCCGCGCGTTGCCCGCACGTTGTCGTAGTCGGTCACCATGTAGCCGACACCCGCGCCGACATAGGGCGTCAGCGCGTAGCCGAGCAGGCCAAACTTGTAGAGGTCGAAGTCGTAGTAGGCGTTCGCCATCCCGCCATACTGGCGCTGGGTTCCCGACGCGTTGCCGAATGCCGAGGTCTGGCCCCGGCCGGCGAAGCCGCCGATCTTGCTCACGTCGTTCTGGCGGTAGTTGCCTTCGAGCTCCAGCCGGATGCCGTTGCCAAAACCGTAACCCACGTTGGCCAGGCCCATGAACCCTTCGTCCAGCCGCACGGTCGCGTCACGGCCGCTGCGGATGCTGTCGAAGTAGTACGCGTTGCCCTGGCGCGCCTCGGTCCCACGGCGGACCGCGTGGTTGTAGCCGGCCGCACCGCCGATATAGAGGCCGTCAATTGCCTGTGCCTGCGCGATGGCCGGTAGTGCCAGCGCCACCGAGGCGAGAAGAAGCGTCCTGAACTGCATGGTATAGTCTCCGACACGCAAGATAAGCGGCGCAGATAGGCCGCACGGCAGCCATTTACGACCCTGGCGCAACTCGGTTCGCACGTGCATTACAGAACGTGAATGCTGCGGTGCGGCGCCTCAGACCTGGTCGCAATCCACGGTCACCTAGTCTGCCGCCGGACGGGACCGGCAGGTCAGGACATAGCACCTGGCGGCACTCTTCCCAATCGATCAGGCCGAAGCTGAGATGCTGGGTCGCCTCGTCGCATGCGAGGAATTGAGTGATTCAAGTTTTTTCGTAGCATGGCGCGTTGCCGGGGTCATGGAACCGTCCTGCCTTTAGGAAGTTTCATGACGTATCGACAACACAGAGGGACAAAGCTCATGGATGAAAACCGTTTTGAGGGCGCAGCCCGCAAGGTCGGAGGCAAGATCGAAGGCGCGGCTGGCGACCTGACTGGTGACAGCAAAACGCAGGCAAGCGGCGCGATGGATAAAGCCGCCGGCAGCGCGCAACGCACCTATGGCCAGGCCAAGGATGCCGTGCGCAACGTAGCCGGACAGGCCAGCGATCAGGCGAGCGACTATGGCTCCCAAGTTCTCGATCAGCTTGAGGAGGCCGGCGACTATCTGGCCGAGCAGGTCGATCAGCGCCCGATCACCGCCATCCTGGTCGCGGCTGGTGTTGGCTTCCTGCTCGCGATCGCGACCAAGCCGGCGCCGCGCGTCGTCTATCGGCGTCGCTGAACTGGGTTAGCGGGTCTGGTCCCTGGGGGAGGGGACCAGACGCGTTCTCCAAGGTGTCCAGCCATCGCTCCAACTGCTGGACGAGACTGGCATAGACGGCTGGACATAGGTGCGGCAGCGTGTGCGACTCGTTTGCGTCCGGTCCAGCCGGTGGTCCGCGGTCAGGCAGGACAGCGCGGTCCGGGCAACCCCGTCGCCAAATCCCAAGCGAGCATCAGCGCTGGCAGCGCCGATACCGGATCAGACCTTTAGGAAGCCCACCAGGCGCTCGGCCTCGTCCACGATGGGGTCGGCGATCGCGCTGGCACGTGCGGCGCCATCCCGCAGCACGGCATCGATGGTGCCAGGGTCGGCCAGCAGGCGCCGGGTTTCGGCGGCGATCGGGGACAGCTTGTCGATCAGCACGGCGGCCAGGCTCTCCTTGAATGCGCCGAAACCTTTGCCGCCATGATCCCGCAGCACTGCGGCTGCGTCTTGGTCGAGCAGTGCGGCCATGATTCCCACCAGGTTCCGCGCCTCGGGCCGGCCTTCCAGGCCCTCCGGCCCGCTAGGCAGCGGTTCGGGGTCAGTCCGGGCACGCCGGATTTTCAGCGCTATCGCGTCGGCGTCGTCCGTCAGGTTGATGCGGCTCTGATCGGATGGGTCCGACTTCGACATCTTCTTGCTGCCGTCCCGCAGGCTCATTACCCGGGCGGCGGGACCCAGGATCAAGGGCTCGACCGCCGGGAAGAACTCGACGCCGTAATCGTGGTTGAACTTCTGCGCGATGTCGTTCGCCAGCTCCAGATGCTGCCGCTGGTCGTCGCCGACGGGGACGCGAGTGGCGTGGTAGGCATGGATGTCGGCGGCCATCAGGTTCGGATAAACGTAGAGCCCGGCCGAAACCTGTTCCCGGTCTTTGCCCGCCTTGTCCTTGAACTGTGTCATCCGGTTCAGCCAGCCGAGCCGGGCGACACAATTAAAGATCCAGCTCAAACGTACATGGGCCGGCACCGCGGATTGATGGAACAGCACGTGCGCCTGCGGGTCGATCCCGCATGCGATGAACGACGCTGCCAATTCGCGTGTGGCCGACGCCAGGGTGCGCGGGTCCTGCCAGACGGTGATGGCGTGCAGGTCGACCACGCAAAACAGGCACTCATGATCCCGTTGCAGGGCGACCCAGTTGCGGATGGCGCCAAGATAGTTGCCCAGGGTAGGCACGCCGGACGGCTGGACGCCGGAGAAGATGCGTTGCATGGCCGGCGTTGTCCCTGCCCGGCCAGGATCGGTCAAGGCCGGACGAGGAGAGTGCCGCTACTCCGTCACAGCACGCGTCTTGCCGTTGCGCCAATACAGGGTGACCGTGGAGACCTTGCAGAGGTTCACGCTGTCCCAGGTGGCCTCGTCGCCGTCGTTGTAGGCCACCTTGATATCGAAGCTGCACGCGCTGGTCCGGTGCGGAAAGGTGATGTTCACCGCCTCACCGTCCGAGAGCGCGTCCTGGCCCATGATATCCCGGCCCCATTCGCTGGAACTGTGCGGGCCGACATAGACGCTGTCGATCTGATAGCCCGTTTTGTTGAGGAGCTTGAAATCCTGGTCGGCAGCCGCAGCGGGAAGGATGAAGCTGAAAACAGCGAGGGCACAAAGCAGGACGTAGTTCATCACGAGGCGGCTCCGTTGATTGCAGCGCAACTATTGCGCGAACAGATTAACAGAGATGTAATAAATATGGTTTGTCCAGCATTATCGGCCACGTCCGCGCCGCCGCATCACCGCGAGCAGCTCCCGTACGTCGAACGCACCGAAAAGCTGCGCTGCCGCCACGTAGGTGGCGATTCCAGACCCCACCAGTATGGCCAGCCCCACCCAGCGCAATCCGGCGGTCGCACCCAGTTCGGCAAACACGGTGCGCTCGGCAAACCACAATGCCCCCGCCATCACCAGCGCCGCCAGCGCCATGCGCGGCAGCCGGCGGCGCAGCCTCCTGTCCAACGCAAGCTGCCCTCGCCGGCTGAGCACGACCGCGAGCGACAGGACGTTGAAGATCGCGGACAGGCTGGTGGCCAGCGCCGGGCCGGCATGCGCCAGCGGCACCATGAACAGCAGGTTCAGCACCAGGTTCAGCGCGATCGCCACCATGCCGATCCGCACCGGCGTCCCGGTGTCGCCATGCGCGAAAAACGCCGGCACCAGCACTTTCAGCACCACGAAGGCCGGCAACCCGAATGCATAGGCGGCGAGCGCCTGCGCGCTCAGCAACGCGCTGGTGGCATCGAACGCACCGTGGCCGAACAGCACCAGCATGATGGGCTGACCCGCCACGGCGAGGGCCAGCGCCGCCGGCAAGGTCAGCACGAGGCTGATCTCCAATGCGCGGTTCAGGGTCACGATGGCCCCGGCCGCGTCCCCCGACCGTGCCTGGCGGGACATCAGCGGCAGCAGCGCCGTGCCGATCGCGGTGCCGATCACCCCCAAGGGCAGCTGATTCACCCGGTCCGCATAATAGAGCAGCGACGCCGAGCCCGGCGGCAGCAGGCTGACGATCACCGAGTCCACGGCAAGATTGAGCTGCGTGACCCCTGCGCCGATCAGCCCCGGGCCCATCCGGCGCAGCAAGACCGCCATGCGCGGCGTCATCCGCGGGCGGGGGATACGCAGCACCATGCCCGCCCGCCGCACCGCCCAGCCCAGCAGCGCCAGCTGCAGCACGCCCGAGATCGTCACCCCCCAGGCCAGCGAATGCCCGACCGTGGGAACATAGGGCGTCAGCAGCATCATCGCTAAAATCGAGACGCCGTTGAACACCAGTGGTGCCGCCGCCGCCGCCGCAAACCGGTCGAGGCCGTTCAACACGCCCGACAGCAGGGCGGCGAGGCAGATCAGGAAGAGGTAGGGAAAGGTGATGCGTGCGAGACTGACGGTCAGCGCCGCCTTGCCGGGTATCGCCTCGAACCCCGGGGCCAGCAGCTCCATAAGCTGCGGCATGAACAGCTCCCCCAGCACGGTCAACAGCAGCAGCCAGAACGCCAGCGCCGCGATGGCTTCCTGCGCAAACTGCCGGGCCTCGGTGACGCCCTCGGTCGCCAGGATGCCGCTGAACTCGGGCACGAAGGCTGCATTGAACGCGCCCTCGCCGAACAGCCGGCGGAACAGGTTCGGCAGGCGGAGCGCGATGAAGAACGCGTCGGCGACCGGCCCGGTGCCGGCCAGGTCGGCAATCAGGATGTCCCGCAGGAACCCGAGCAGGCGGCTGGCCATCGTCCAGCCGCCGACCGTCACGATGCCACGCAGCATGCTACTCGTCCCGCCGCGGCCGGGCGAGCAGGGCGGCGATGGCTTGGTTCAGCCGCAGCCGACCGTCCAGCAGCGCGGCCACGGCCGAGCACACCGGCAAATCGGTCCCTGCAGCCCGCGCCACCAGCGCCGGGGCGGTTGCGATGCCCTCGGTCGCCGTGCTGCGGCCTGCAAGGATTTCCGGAAGCGTCAACCCTCGGCCTAGCGCCAGGCCGAGCGAGAAATTGCGGCTCGCGGATCCCGTGCAGGTCAGCAGCAGGTCGCCCAGGCCCGATAGGCCGGCCACCGTTTCGGCCCGGCCGCCAAGCGCCACGACCAGCCGGCCAAGCTCCGCCAATCCCCGGGTGACGAGCGCGGCGCGGGCGTTTTCCCCCAGCCCGGCGCCGATGACGGCCCCGGCGGCAATGGCGATCACGTTCTTCGCCGCTCCGCCCAGCTGCGCGCCCAAAGGGTCGTCATTGCCATAGATGCGGAATTCAGGACTGGCGATCATCTCGGCCAACGCGGTCCGGAGCGCCCCGTCCATGCCTGCCAGCACCGCAGCGGCGGGCAGTCCGGCCGCGACCTCATGCGCAAAATTGGGCCCGGTCAGCACGGTGGCGGGCCGGCCCGGATGCAGGTCGGCCAGAATCTCCAGCGGCAGGCGATGCGTGCCGGCCTCCAGCCCTTTCGCGCAGACCACCATGGGCGCGCGGCCCGGCAGCCCAGCGGCGACGGCGGCCAAGTGTTGCACCGGAAGCGCCAGCAGCACGGCGCCGAACCGTGCAACGTCCAACCGGCCCGTAACCGTGATGCTGTCCGGCAAGCGATGGCACGGCAGGCGCGGGCTGTGCCGGGTTGCCAGGATCGGCTCCGGATCGCGCGCCCAAAGCGTGACCTGCCGCCCGGCGCGCGCGACCTGTAACGCCAGCGCCGTGCCCCAGGCGCCGGCGCCGACCACCATGACCCTACTCATCGGTCAGCCGTAGCACTGTATGGCCCTGCCCGTATTCGCCGTCGCCCAGGCGATCCAGCAGCGCCGCTAGGATGTCGGCGGCTGCGGCCTCGAAACCCCAGGGCGGATTGCGGACCAGCAGGCCGCAGCCGTTCAGGCGGGCGGGATCGGTCGGTTCGCGCCAGCATATCTCGGCGCACACGATGTCCTGTAGCCCTGCCCCGCGCACGGCTTCCCCACGCACGGCTTCATGGAACGCGCGGACCGGGCTGCGGTGCTTGATGGGATACCACGCTGCATAGACCCCGGAGGCAAAACGCGCGGCCCCCGCCTGAAGCCCCGCCAGCATGCGGTCGAACTCGCCCGGCGCCTCGAATGGCGGGTCGATCAGCACCAGCCCGCGCGCCTGCCGCGGCGGCAGCAGGGCGGCGATGGCCTCGTAGCCATCCCGGAAATGCACCGCCACCTGGCGATCCCCGCGGAACAAGCGCGCCAGTCCAGCATGCTCCTCGGGATGCAGTTCGCAACACGCCAGCCGGTCGCCGGCGCGCAACAGGGCACGGATCAGCGCCGGGGAGCCGGGATAAAGGCCCAGCCGGTTCACCAGCGCGACGTAGTCCGCGAGCGCCGGCGGCGGCTCATGCAGCAGGCGCGCTATGCCGGCGCGCCATTCCCCGGTGCGCTCCGCTGGGCCGGACAGCAGGTCATAGCGTCCCAGGCCCGCATGGGTGTCCAGCACGAACACCGGCGCCGGTTTGCGGGCCAGGGCACGCAGCATCCAGACTAGAAGCGCGTGCTTCATGCACTCGGCCGGGTTGCCCGCGTGGAACGCATGGCGGTAGTTCATGTCGCCGTAAGCTCTGCCAACGGCCAGCGCGGGCGCGGCGCGATGTCGAGCGCATCCACAAGTCCCAGGCGCAGCCGCTCGATCCCGGCCCAGGCGACCATGACAGCATTGTCCGTGCACAGCCGCACCGGCGGCGCCACCAGCGTCACGCCGCTGCCCGCTGCCGCCGCACCCAGGGCCGCGCGCACCGCTGCATTGGCCGCCACGCCGCCGGCGACCACCAGGAGCCGCGCCTCGGGCATCATCGCCATCGCATGGCATGCGCGGTCGGCCAGTACCGCTGCAACCGCGAACTGGAACCCGGCCGCGATGTCGGCGGCGTCCTGCGCCGGCAATGGCGACGGAAGCCGGGCGATGCGCTGCGCCACTGCGGTCTTCAGGCCCGAGAAGCTGAAGTCGCACCCAGGCCGGCCCCGCAGCGGCTGCGGGAACGACTGCCGGGCCGCGTCGCCCTGGGCGGCGAGCCGCTCCAGCGCTGGGCCGCCAGGCCAGGGCAGACCGAGCAGCTTTCCCACCTTGTCGAATGCCTCGCCCACTGCATCGTCGATCGTGCCGCCCAGCCGCCGGTAGCGTCCCACGCCGTCCACCGCCACGCATTGACAGTGCCCACCGGACAGCAGCAGCAGCAGATACGGAAAGGGCGCACCTCCCGAAACCAAGCCGGGCAGCCGTGCAGTGAGCGCATGGGCTTCCAGGTGGTTCACCGCGACGAAAGGCAGGCCGGCCCCCAGGGCAATGCCCTTCGCCACGCCAGTGCCGACGATCAGGCCGCCGATCAGGCCGGGCCCGCAACTGGCCGCAACGCCGCCCAGTTCACTAAACTGCAGGCCGGTATCGCGCATCATCCGTCGCACCAGGCCGGGCAGGTGCGCCAAATGGGCCCGGGCCGCGATCTCGGGCACGACGCCGCCGAATGGGGCGTGGTCTTCCAGTTGGCTCAGCACCACTTCGGCCACGATCGCACCATCTTGGGCGAGAATCGCGCAGGCCGTCTCGTCGCAGGACGATTCGATCCCAATTACGGGACCTTGGGGTCGTTGGCCGGTCTGCATGGTCGGGCTTTCCTTTGGCGGCCCGATCTCATAGGACACCTGGATGCCAGACGCCCAGCCTGCGCTTGCCCCCTTGTTGCTCAAAAGCACCACGGGCAGCTTCCCGAGCCACCACGGCCGCAGTCTGCCGTTGCGGGTGGGCACGCGCGGGTCGCCGCTCGCGTTGACGCAGACTCGCCTGTTCCTGTCGCTGTTGAGCCAGTTCTGCCCGGTCCTGGCGCCCGGCTTCATGGATGAGCAGGTGTTCCAGCAGCACGTCATCCGCACCACCGGCGACCAGGTGCAGGACCGCAGCCTGGCGGACATCGGCGGCAAGGGGCTGTTCAGCAAGGAGATCCACGAGGCCCTGCTCGACGGCCGCATCGATTTCGCGGTGCACAGCCTCAAGGACCTCGAGACCGAGATGCCGTCCGGCATCGTGCTCGCCTGCACCCTGCGGCGGGAGGACGCGCGGGATGCGCTCATCCTCGGCCCGGATTGCCTGCCGCCCAAGCCCGGCGACGCGCTGGCTGTGCTGCCGCCGGGTGCCGTGATCGGCACCAACTCGCTGCGCCGGCAGGCCCAGCTGCTGCATGCCCGGCCCGACCTGCGCATGACCCTGCTGCGCGGCAACGTGCAGCCCCGCATCGCCAAGGTCATGCGTGGCGATTGCACGGCAAGCCTGCTGGCGCTCGCTGGCCTGCGCCGCTTGGGGCTGGAGGACACGTCGACGATGCCGCTCGATCCCGACGCGATGGTGCCATCGGCCGGGCAGGGGATCGTGGGGATTACCGTCCGCCGGAACGATACGGCGCTGCGGGAGCTGCTGGCGGGGATCGAGGACCTGGAGGCGCGCGCCGTTTCGACTGCCGAGCGCAGCCTGTTGGCGCTGCTGGACGGGTCCTGCCGCACCCCGATCGGCGGCCACGCCCGGCTGCTGCCCGAGGTCGGCAGCGTGCCGCGGCTGCATCTGACGGGCCTGGTGGCACGGGCGGACGGGTCGTTCCTGCTGAAGCGCAGCATCCAGGGTTCGGCGGACGACGCCGTGCGGTTGGGTGCCGAGCTGGGCGCCAGTCTGCGTGCGGACAGTCCACGCGACATCTTTGGCTAGAAACGGCGTCCTGGTCACCCGCCCGGAACCGGGCGCATCCGAGACGGCGCGGCGCTTGCTGGCCCTGAACCGCATCCCTGTCCTGGCACCGCTGCTGCGCATCAGGGCGCTCGGCTTGGCGCCGCCCCGGGGTATTGGCGCGATCCTGGTCACCAGCGGCAATGCCATAGCGTCCCTCCCGGCCAGCCTGCACGGCACGCCGTTGCTGGCAGTCGGGAATGCCACGGCCCACCGGGCGCAGGCGGCCGGTTTCGCCCGAGTGGTCAGCGCGGATGGCGATGCGGCGGCGCTGGCGGCGTTGACCCGGCAGGTCTGCCCGCCCGGCACCGCCCTGCTGTTCGCCACGGCCCGCCGGCAAGGGGCACCGCTGGCGGCGGCGTTGCGGGCCCAGGGGTTTGTGGTGCATCGCCGGGCGGTTTATGCGGCGAACCGGGTCGCCCGGATGCCGCCAGCCGCGATGCAGGCCCTGCAGGACGGCAGCCTGACCGCAGCGATCTTCCTGTCAGCGGATACCGCCCGCGCCTTTGTCCACCTGCTGCCGTCGCAGCTTTTGTCCGCTTTGGCTGGGATCGACGCGCTGGCGATTGGGGAGCCCGCAGCGGAGGTGCTGCGAGTCTTGCCCTGGCGTCGGGTTCTCGTCTCGGCTAAGCCGACGCAAGACTCAATATTGGCGCTGCTATGACCGAACCTGCTGATCCCGATCCCATCCACCCCGTCGAGGAGGCGACGCCCGAGCGCGTCCAGATTGCCGGGCCACCGCCGCGGCGGCGCTTCGATGCCTTGCCGCTGTTATATGCGCTGGGTTTCCTGGTGCTCGCGGGGTCGCTGTATTACCTCTACCGAAATCCCAGCGTCCCTCCTGGCACCGAGCAAGAGGCCGCCCGGGTCGACACGCTGCAGCAGCAGCTTCAGTCTACGGCCGACCGGCTCACCCAGTTGGAGCACCGTCCCGTGCCGCCGCCGCCGAACCTCGGACCGCTGGAAAACCGGATCGCGGCCTTGGAACAGCGCCCCGTCGCGGTTGCGCCACCACCTTCGCCGCCGCCTCCGCCCCAGGATCTCGGTCCGCTCACGGGGCGCATTGACGCTGCCCTGTCCAAGCAGGGAGCCGATCTCCAAAATTTGACCACCCGGGTGGATACTGTGGAGGGTCGGCTGACCGCCACGGAAAAGCAGGCTGGCGCGGCCGCTGGGCAGATCGGCGGGGTTACGGAGCGATTGGATACGGTGGAGAGCCGTCTGGCCGCCACGGAAAAGCAGGCTAACGCAACCGCCGGGCAGATCGGCGGAGTCACCGAGCGAGCCCAGCGCATCTCGCGCATCCAGGTCGCCACCGCCGCGCTGGAGGCCGGTCAAAGGCTGGGCGAGATCCCAGGTGCGCCTCCCGCGCTGGCCCGCTTCGCCCATGATGCGCCGCCGACCGAGGCGGCGTTGCGCCTGTCCTTCGACAATGCCGCCGACGCTGCGGAGCGTGCGAGCCAGCCGGCCATCATGGACGAAAAGCCGTTCGTCAGCCGGCTTTGGACCCGTGCACAGCAGTCCGTCACTGTTCGCCAGGGTGACCGCGTACTGCTGGGCGACCCGATTGCCGGCGTGCTGGCCCATGCGCGCCAGGCGCTGGAGGCCGGAGACCTCGCCGGCGCCGTGGCCGCGCTGAATGGGCTGGCTGGCCCGGCGGCAGCGGCGATGGCCGATTGGACCAGCCAAGCCCGCGCGCTGTTGGAGGCCCGTTCCGCCCTCGCAGCAATGGCCCGCGGCTGATGCGCGCTGTTGTTGGATGGACCGTCCTCGCTGCGGCGCTGATCGCGCTGGCGTGGGCGGTAGCCGGGCTGCCGGGCATGGTCTCGGCGACAATCAGCGGCACGACGATCGAGGCTGGGACACCGGTCGCGCTCGTCCTGCTGACCCTGCTGTTCTTGGTGCTGTATATTGCAATACGGCTGCTGGTCGGGCTTGTCCGCCTGCCGCGGCGCATGCGTCGCCGCCGGGTCCGCCGCAACCGCGAGCGCGGCGACGCCGCCGTGACGCGCGCCCTGGTGGCCCTGGCGGCCAGCGACGCTGGCGCCGCACAGCGCGAGGCCGGCCGCAGCCGTCGCATGTTGGGCGACACGCCATTGACCCTGCTGCTCGCCGCCCAGGCAAACCGCCAAGCCGGGCAGGAGGAGGAGGCCGGGGCCGTATTCCGCCAGCTTGCAGGGCGCAAGGACAGCGCGTTCCTGGGCCTGCGCGGCCTGCTGCGCCAGGCGACCGCCCGGGAGGATTGGCCCGCCGCTGCCGAACTGGCGCGTCAGGCGGAGGCCGTTAGCCCCGGCGCGCAATGGCTCCAGGAGGAACGCAAGGTCCTGGCCCTGCGGACCGGCCAGTGGGCCGATGCGCTGCGCCTGTCCGGTCCGGATACCCAGGCCGTCCTGGCCGTGGCCGCCGCCAATACGGAGCAGGACCGGTCGGCTGGCATGCGTCTCGCCAAGCAGGCCTGGACCGCCGATCCGGCGCTGGCGCCCGCCGCCGTCGCCTATGCCAGCCGCCTGCGCGCCGCCGGGAAGGACAGCGCGGCGGTCGACGTGCTGCGCCGGTCCTGGGCAAAACAGCCGCATCCCGATATCGCGGTCGAATATATGGTTGGCCTGTCCGACAAGCTGGCGCGCCTGAAGGCCGCGAACGGCCTGGCGCAACAGAACGCCAACCACCCCGAAAGCCACCTGCTGCAAGCCAAGGCAGCGCTGGACGCCGGCATGACGAAGGAGGCGCGGCGCCACATCGAGGCTATCCGCGCAGCTGGGCTGAACCAGCGCCGGGTTTGGGTCCTGCTGGCCGACATCGCGGACCAGGATGGCCACGCGGGTGAGGCACAGGAGGCTCTGCGCCATGTCGCCGCGGCCGATCCCGACCCGGTTTGGCGTTGCGTCGCTTGCGGTACGACGCATGACGCGTGGCAGCCAGTCTGCAGCGCCTGCGGCACGCCCGGCAAGATCGCCTGGGTGCAGCCGGACCACGGCATCCTCGTGCGCCAAATGCCGTTGCTGGACCACGCCGGTGCCGGCGAGGGCTTGACCCAACCCTGAGCCTCGCCGTGGCTACATCGGCAGGTCCCGGGTTTCACCAAAGCCCAGCACGTCGAAGTCCGGGGTCCGCAGCCCATTGGCAGCGCGCGCCTGCTCCAATGCCAGCAACGGCGCGTCGATGGCCTCGTCCGTTAGTTGGAACGTGCCGAAATGCATGCCGATGGCACGGGTGGCGCCCAGCTCCGCGCGGGCCTGCACCGCCTCGGCCGGGTCCATGTGCACTGGCTGCATGACGCTGCGGGGCAGGTAGGCGCCGATCGGCAACAGGGCGGCGCCGGGTGCTCCGAGCCGGTTGCGGATCGTCGCCCAGTGCGGCCCGGCGCCGGAGTCGCCGGCAAACAGCAGCTGACCTCCCTGCGAGCCCAGCATAAAGCCGGCCCACAAGGTCTTGTTGCGGTCGTTAACTCCGCGGGCGGCGAAGTGCCGGGCCGGTGTCACCGTGACGTGAACCGGGCCGGCCGCCGCGCCATCCCACCAATCGAGCTCGACCGCCCCCGGCATGCCAGCGTCGTGCAGTGGGCGGGCGTTGCCCAGCGTGGTCAGCACCAGCGGCTTGAAGCGTCGATGCAGCGCCCGTAGGCTGGGCAGGTCCATGTGGTCGTAATGATTATGCGACAGCAGGATCACGTCGATTGGCGGCAGCGCCTCCAACGCCAGCCCCGGCGCCCGCACCCGGCGCGGCCCCATCCACTGGACCGGGAAGCAGCGCTCGCTGAACACCGGGTCGGTCAGGATCGAGGTCAGCCCGGCCGGGCCCGGCAGCCGGATCAGGAAGGTGCTGTGGCCGATGAAGGTCAGGCTGACGTGGCCTGGCGCGACCGTGTCCCCCGGCGGTGGGAAGGGCGGGTTGGGGACATGGGCAGGCCAGCGTGCCTTGTTCCGGTTCAGCTGCCAACGCAGGACGGCGCCCAAACCACGGGCTTGCGGCGCGCCGGGGTTGAAGAAGTGCTGACCGTCGAAATGGTCGCTCACCGGCATCGGACCGCAGCCCGCGAAATAATGGACAAGATGGTGTGCAGCATCGGCGCATCCTGGCCTGCGTTCCTGCTTGCCGCAATGCAGCCCGGCCCATAGGCTTGGCCGATGAGGCGTTTCATTCTTCGGCGGGCCATCCTGGCCGTGCTGGTCTGCATGACGGTGCTGGTCATCAGCTTCGCGCTGACCCGCGTCGCCGGCGACCCGGCCCTGGCCGTCGCCGGGCCGCAGGCGACGGCCGAGGACGTGGCGACGATCCGCACGGCCTACGGCCTAGACCGTCCGTTGCCGGAGCAGTTCCTCACCTGGGTGGGCGCCGCGGCGCAAGGCGACCTCGGCCGGTCGTATCTGTTCCGCGAGCCCGTCGCGGACCTGATCCGGGCCCGAATGCCGGTCACGCTGACCCTGGGGCTCGTCGGCCTCGGCTTCGCGCTGCTGATCGCGCTGCCGCTCGGCATCGTGGCGGCGGTGCACGAGGGAACGCTGACCGACCGGCTGGTGATGCTGGTGGCGCTGCTGGGACAGGCGATGCCGAGCTTCTGGCTGGCTTTGCTGCTGATCATCGGGCTGGGGCTGCGGCTGCAATGGCTGCCGATCAGCGGGCTGGACGACTGGACTGGCTATATCCTGCCTGGCCTGGTGCTGTCCTTCTCCGCCATCCCCGCGCTGATGCGGCTCACCCGGTCCGGCATGGTCGACGCGCTGCGCTCCGACTACATCCGCACGGCTCGGGCCAAGGGCCTGTCCCGCGCCAGCATCGTGCTGAAGCATGCCGCCCGCAACGCCGCCATGCCGGTCGTCGCCATCGCCGCGGTGCAGCTTGGCTTCATGCTGGGCGGCTCGATCGTGATCGAGAGCGTGTTCAGCTTGCCCGGCGTCGGCTTCCTCGCGTGGGAGAGCATCAGCAAGAACGACTTTCCCGTCGTGCAGGCGGTCGTGCTGCTGCTGGCGATGATCTACATCGGGCTGACGCTGTTCGCCGACATGCTGAACGCGGTGCTCGACCCGCGGCTGCGGACCGCGTGATGCCATCCCGCCATGCGGCTACGGCAATGGGCGCGTTGATCGTGGGGGGAACGCTGCTGGTGGCGCTGTTCGGGCCCAGCCTGGTGCCGCATGATCCGTTCACCCAGGACCTGATGCGCCGGCTGGTGCCGCCGGTATGGCTGGGCGGGGACGGCGCGCATCTGTTGGGCACCGACCAGCTTGGCCGCGACTATCTCGCGCGGCTGGTTTATGGCGCGCGGATCTCGCTGCTGATCGGCAGCGTGGCGGCGCTGACCAGCGGGCTGATCGGCATCACCCTGGGCGTGCTGGGCGGGTTCTTCGGCGGCCGGGTGGACGACGTCGTCATGTTCGCCATCACCTGCCGGCTGAGCATCCCGTTGATCCTGGTGGCGCTCGCGGTGGTCTCGGCGGTCGGCAGCTCGCTCGCCGTCGTCGTGCTGACGCTCGGCTTGCTGCTGTGGGACCGCTTTGCCGTCGTGGCGCGCACCACCACGATGCAGGTTCGCACGCTGGACTACGTGGCCGCGGCACAGGCCGCCGGGGCATCCGGCTTCCACATCCTGTTGCGGGAGGTGCTGCCCAACATCGCGCATCACCTGATCGTCGTGGCGACGCTCGAGGTCGCCTTGGCCATCCTGCTGGAGGCCGTGCTGTCCTTCCTGGGCCTCGGCGTGCCGGCGCCGCTGCCGAGCTGGGGGCTGATGATCGCCGAGGGCAAGGACTACATGTTCTTCGAGCCTTGGGTCATCATGGTGCCGGGGTTGAGCCTGTTCGCCCTGGTGCTGGGCATCAATCTCCTGGGTGACGGCCTGCGCGACCTGCTGGCCGCCTCGCGCGATGCCTGATGCCGTGCTGGACGTTGTTGGCCTGCGGGTCGCCTTCGGCGCGACCGAGGCGGTGCGTGGCGCCTCGCTCCAGGTCCGGCGCGGCGAGACGCACTGTCTGGTCGGCGAAAGCGGCTGCGGCAAGTCGGTGACGGCGCTGGCGGTCATGGGCCTGCTGGCCCCGGCGGCACAGCGCGGCGCCGACCAGATCCGCTTCCAGGGCGCCGACCTGCTGCCTTTGTCCGACCGCGCCATGGGCCGGCTGCGCGGCGCCCGGATCGGCATGATCTTCCAGGAGCCGATGACCAGCCTTAATCCAGCCTACACCATCGGCTCGCAGATGACCGAGGTTTATCGCCGCCACCGGGGCGGTAGCCGGGCCGCAGCAGCCGAGCAGGCGGCGGCGCTGCTGGGCCGGGTCGGCATCACGGCGCCGGGCCTGCGGCTGGGCCAGTTCCCGCACCAGCTTTCCGGCGGGCTGCGCCAGCGGGTGATGATCGCCATGGCGCTGATGTGCGGGCCGGAGCTGCTGATCGCCGATGAGCCGACCACAGCGCTCGACGTGACGGTGCAGGCCGGCATCCTGCGCCTGCTGGCCGCGCTGCAGGCGGAGATGGGGCTGGCGCTGCTGCTGATCACGCATGACCTGGGGGTGGTGGCGCGCGTCGCCCACCACGTGAGCGTCATGTACGCCGGCCAGGTGGTCGAGAGCGGCCCGGTGGCAGCGCTGTTTGCCCAGCCTACCCATCCGTACACGCAGGGTCTGCTGGCCAGCGTCCCGGTGCCCGGCAAAATGCGCCGGGACCAGCCGCTCGGCAGCATTCCGGGCACCGTGCCGCGCATTCCGCCAGGCTTCGTCGGATGCGGCTTCCGCGACCGGTGCGCGCACGCCATGCCGGAGTGCGCCACCGCCGTGCCGCTGCGCGAGCGCTCGCCGGGCCACACGTACTTGTGTCGGCTCACGCCATGACGCCGGCGATCGACGTGCGCGACGTGTTTCGCAGCTTCGGCCGGGTGCGCGCCGTGGACGGCGTTAGCCTGGTGGTGCCGTCCGGCGGCGTGATGGGCATCGTGGGCGAAAGCGGCTGCGGCAAGAGCACCCTGGCGCGCATCATCCTGGGCCTGATGCCGTCCACCAGCGGCGAGGTGCTGGTGGACGGCCAACACCTGGCGAGCCTCGACCGCCGCGCCCGCGCCCGGCTGATCCAGCCGGTGTTCCAGGACCCCTATTCCTCGTTGAACCCGCGCCATCGCGTGCGTGACATCGTGGCGTTGCCGCTGCGGGCCCAAGGGACCCGGGACGTCGAGGGTCCCGTCATGGAGATGCTGGCCCGGGTTGGCCTGCCGGGCACGCTCGCTGACCGGTGGCCGGCGCAGCTCAGCGGCGGACAGCGGCAGCGCGTCGCGATCGCCCGCGCGCTGGTGCTGCGGCCGCGCATCGTGGTGTGCGACGAGCCGACCAGCGCGCTCGACGTATCGGTGCAGGCGCAGATTCTCAACCTGTTGGCCGAGTTGCGGCGGGAGATGGGCCTGACGCTCGTGTTCATCAGCCACAACCTGGCTGTCGTCGAGCACATCGCGACCGAGGTGGCCGTGATGTACCTGGGCCGCATCGTCGAGCATGCGCCGGTCGATGCGCTGTTTGCCCACCCGCAGCACCCCTACACCCGCGCCTTGCTGGCGAGCGTGCTGACGCCCGAGCCCGGGCTCGGCATTCCAGACTCGGGGCTGGGCGACAGCTACCCAGACCCGGCCAACGTGCCGCCGGGCTGTCGCTTCCACCCGCGCTGTCCAGTGGCGGAGCCTCGGTGCGGTACGGCGGACCCGGCTGGGATTACAGCAAAGGGCCGGTTGGTGGAGTGCCTGCTGTCGGCTGATTGACAATCAACTGCCGGATGATGCGCGCCGGATTGCCGGCGACGACCGCGCCCGGCGGCACGTCCCGGGTCACGATGGCGCCGGCGCCAACGACGGAGTCGTCCCCCATGACGACGCCGGGCAGCAGGATCGCGCCAGCGCCGATCCAGGCGCGATGACCGATCCGGACCGGGCGGGCCTGCTCCCATCCCGATGTGCGCTCGGCCGGGTCGAGCGGGTGCGTCGCCGTGATGATCTGCACGGCGGTCGCGATCTGCACGTCATCCCCAATCGTGACTGCCGCGCAGTCCAGCACGATGCAGCCGAAGTTCATGAACAGCCGCGCGCCCACATGGATGTTGCAGCCATAGTCGCAGAGGAACGGCGGCAGCACGGCGCAGTCCTCGCCCATCGTGCCGAACAGGTCGCGCAGCAAGGCCATCCGCTCCTCCCGCAGCGACGGGGGCAGCGCATTGGCCGTGTGCGTCGTGTCGCGCGCATGCCGCCGCAACGCCGCGAGCGCGGGATCGCCTGCCCGGTAAGGCGCGCCGGCCAGCATGCGTTCGAGCATCGTCATGACGGGCCGCGCTACTTCCAGCTTGCGAGGTAGAACCGCGGCAACTCATCCGCGAACGCCTTGAAGTTGAGCGTGCGGGTCGTCGCGTAGGTGATGACGAAGGTGAACAGCGGCATGTAGTCGGCACGCTCCGTTACCCGCTTGATCGCGGCGCTGTAGGCGGCGCGGCGCTTGTCGGGGTCGGTGCTGTTGCCGCCGGCTTCCACCATGGCTTGCAGCTCGGGGTCTCGGGTGTAGTCCTGGCCGCCGCCGGTGAAGAAGAACGGCATGAACGCCGAGACGTCGTTGATCGAGTAGCTGCCCCAGCTGCCCAGCTCGATCGGGTTCTTGCCCTCGATGCTGTGCTGGACCACGGCGCCGACCTGCAGTTGGTTGACCTTCGCCCGGATGCCGATGGCGGCGAGGTAGTTCTGGATAGCGCCCTGCCACTGCGGCAGCAGATAGCCGACGATCTCGGTGTCGAAGCCCTCGGGGTATCCGGCCTCGGTCAGCAAGGCCTTCGCCTTGGCCGGGTCGTAATCGTATTTGACCGCTATGCCCTGGTCACAACCGAACTGGGTAGGATAGCACGGCGCGTCCAGCACGCGGGAGCCGCCGGGCATGAACTGCTTGGCCATCGTCGGGCGGTCTATGGCGTGCATGATCGCCTGGCGCACCTTGATGTTGGTCAGCGGGTTGTCCGCCCCCGTCCGCCCGGCGCTGTCCATGTTCATGTAGGCGACCCGCATGCTCTCACTGCGCTGGGTCTGCAGGGTCGGCATCCGGCCGATGTTGTCGAGCTGGTCGGGGCTGAACTGCCAGATCCAGTCGGCTTGGTTGCCAAGGATCGCCGTGAGCTCGCCGGTCGCATCCGCCACCTCCTTGATGACGAGGCGGCGGATCGCCGGCTTGCCCTTCGGACCGTCGAAATAGTCCTCGTTGCGCTCCATCTCTATTTGTGTCGCGCCGTCGACCTTGGTGATGCGGTAGGGGCCGGTGCCGACCGGCATCTTGGAGTAGTCGGCGCCGACCCTCTCCCGGTAGGCCTTCGGGTAGATCGGCAGCACCATGGCGAAATACTCAAGCGCCGCCGGGAAGACGCGCTTCAGCTTGATGCGGACGTGCATGTCGTCGATCTTCTCCGCGCCCGCGATGAAGCTGAAGTTGCTGGGCACCGAGACCTGCTTGTCGGACAAAGTGGACATCACGGTATAGACCACGTCGTCCGCGGTGAACGGGCTGCCGTCATGGAACTTCACGTTGGGCCGCAGTTCGAACTCGATCGTCGTGTCGTCGGCATAGCGCCAGGACATTGCGAGCAACGGCTTCAGCTGGAATGTCTCGGGATCACGGTAGATCAGCGTGTCCCAGGCCTGATGCGCCACCACCAGCCCGGTGCGGAGCGAATTATAGTAGGGGTCAACGTTCGGCACGGCGTCCCGCCACGCCACGCGAAGCGTGTCCTGCGCCTTCTGCGCCAGCGCCGGAGCGGCCGGCAGCAGGCCAGCCACGATCAACAAGCCGCTCAGCAACAGGCGCTTCCGCATCATGTGGTCCCCGGTTCCGGCCGTGGGGAACGGTAGGCGGGCCTGCATCCAGGCGCAATGATGCGATGCAGAATCAGCCCATCGTCGCGTTGAACGCACCCCCGTCCAGCAGCAGGTTCTGCCCGACGATGAACCCCGAGGACGCCGCGCACAGGAACACGCAGGCGTCGCCGAACTCGGCGGGATCGCCGAGGCGGCCGGTGGGGGACAGCTTGGCGCGCTCGTGCAGTTCCTCGTCCACCGTCCGTCCGGCCTTTTCCGCCGCGGCTGCGTTGTTTGCGCGCAGCCGGTCCGTGAGGAACGGGCCCGGCAGCAGGTTGTTGATCGTCACGTTGTGCCGCGCCACCTGCCGCGACAGCCCGGCCACGAACCCTGTCAGCCCGGAGCGTGCTCCGTTGCTCATGCCAAGCGTGGGGATCGGCGACTTCACGCTCGCCGAAGTGATGTTCACGATCCGGCCGAAGCGCCGCGCCGCCATGCCGTCCACCACGGCGCGGATCAGCGCGATGGGCGTCAGCATGTTGGCGTCCAGCGCGCGAATCCAGTCCTCCCGCTCCCATTGCCGGAAGTCGCCGGGGGGCGGGCCGCCGGCATTGTTCACCAGGATGTCGGGATCGGGGCAGGCGGATAAGGCGGCGGCGCGCCCGTCCTCCGTCGTGATGTCCCCAGCCACGGTCGTCACCATCGCGTCAGTTGCTGCCCGAATCTCGTCCGCCGTACGCTCCAGAGGACCTACTGTGCGAGCGGTGATCGTGACCGCCACGCCCTCGCGCGCCAGGGCCATCGCGCAGGCGCGGCCCAGGCCTTTGCTCGCGGCGCAGACCAGCGCGCGCTTGCCGTGCAGACCCATGTCCATCGCTAACCCTCCCTCGTTGATTTCACATAGGCTCCGATTTTTAGCACCTGAGGTTCCAGCACCTGGCGCCAGCGGTCCGGCATCGGCGCCGGCCGCCGCGTCGCGGCATCCACGCATACATGCACGAAATAGCCCTCGGCCGAGGCGGTATCCGCATCTTCACGGAATATGCCGATCTCATGCCGGATCGAGCTACTGCCCAACCTCCCGATCCGCACCCCGGCGGTTACCCGGTCGGGGAACGCGATTTCGGAGTGATAGCGGCAACCGCTCTCGGCGACCATCAGCAGGTGATCGCCGCCGCGCCAGGTCAGGATATCGTTCAGCACCAAAAAGTGCGTAATCGCGGTGTCGAAAAAGCTGTAGTACGCCACGTTATTCACGTGGCCGAAAACGTCGTTGTCCATCCAGCGAGTGGTGATCGGAAGAAAACGGCGGTAGTCGGCGCGGACGCCCGGAGGGGGTTTGCTCATCGGGCAGGGATCATGAACACCCTCGTTGTGCTGCGCCAGGGCCATTGCCGCCAAACGGGGGTCCACGCCTATGCCACGCCTCATGGTTTTGATCGTTGTCCTGGTCGCCGCCGGGTGCTTGCGGCCGGGCCGGGCCGTGGCGCACGCGATCTTGATGGATATCCAGCCAGCGGCGCAGGCCACGGTGCCGCCGGGTCCGGCAAGCGTCAGGTTGCGGTTCAACAGCCGGATCGACCAGGCACGCTCCCGCCTTGTGTTCCGCACCGGGCAGAACGAGACCGCGCTGCCGCTTGATTCCGCGAGTTCCGCCGACACTCTGGCCGCATCCACGATCCTCGCCCCCGGCTCGTATGTCATGCGCTGGCAGGTCCTCGCGGTCGATGGGCACATCACGCGCGGCGACGTGCCATTCACCGTGCGGGCACCCTGACTTGGCCCTGCTGATCGACCTGTTCGGGTATCTCTCGATCATCCTGCACGGCGTGACCATCGTCGTGCAGAGCATGGCGCTGGGCGGCACCTTGTTCCTGGTGTTCCTGGTCCGGCCCTTCGCGGCCACCTTACCGGACAGCGCGACGCTCGTCCGGCGCACCAGCGTCATCGCCGGATGCAGTGCGCTGGGGCTGGCGGCGGTCGAGGTGCTGGTGGTGGCCATGCAGGTGGCCGTGCTGATGGATACCGTGGGCCTCGGCATGCTGCAGACGCTGACGGCGCAGTTTGCCGAGGCCGGGTTGGTGAAGGCCGCGGCGGCTGAGCTCCTGGGTGCTTTGCTGCTGGCGCGCCGTCCGGCGCCGGCCTTGCAGCTCCTGGCACCCTGTGCCGTGGTCCTGGTAGCCGCGACGCTGATGACCCACGCCGCAGCCCGGCTGACAGGCGGCCCGGTGCTGCTGGCCGCGACCGCGCTGCATGTCCTGGGCGCCGCGATCTGGGTGGGAGGCATCCCATCCTTCATCATGGTGCTGGGCCGGCTCAATGACGGTGCTTCGTTCCGCCGGGTTGGAGCCCGCTTTTCCCGGATGAGCATGCTGGGCGTTGCCTGCATCCTGGTTTCGGCCGCGACGATGACATGGTTCTACGTCGGATCGTGGGAGGGGGTGTACGGCACAGCCTATGGCGTGATGATCACGGCCAAAGTCGTCATGTTCGGCGCCCTCCTGCTGCTCGGGCTCGGCAACTTCCTGGTGGTCGAGCGGCTGCGGACCGATCCCAGCACGCCCGTTCTGCGCATGCGGCGGTTTGCCGAGGTGGAGATTGGCATCGGCTTCAGCATCTTTTTTGCCGCCGCCTCGCTGACCTCCGTGCCCCCGGCCGTGGACTTGGTGCACGATCGCGCGACCTGGGCCGAGATCGTGGAGCGCAACACGCCGCAGTGGCCGCGCCTTACCTCCCCGGACTTTGACAGCCTGGCGCTTCCGGTGCTGCAGGCGCAGCTGGATGCCGAGGCCGCGCGTGCCCGCACTGCGGCGCCGCCCGCCTTCACGCCAGGGGCGGGCGAGCTCTCGACGCGCAATGCCGCCGACGTGGCCTGGAGCGAGTACAACCACCAATGGTCGGGTCTGTTCGTGCTTGCTATTGGGGTATTGGGCCTTCTGCACCGCGCAGGGGTGCGGGCGGCGCGGCACTGGCCATTGGTGCTGCTGGGCTTGGCGGCATTCCTGTTCGTGCGATCCGACCCGGAGGCCTGGCCGCTGGGCTATGTCGGTTTTTTCGAGAGCTTCCGCGACGTAGAGGTCCTGCAGCACCGCATGTTCATCGCGCTCATCGTGGCGTTCGCGCTGTTTGAGTGGGGCGTAGGTACCGGGCGGCTGCGGCGCCCCGGAGCGGCGCTGGTGTTCCCGTTGCTGACCGCGCTGGGTGGCGCGCTGTTGCTGACCCACAGCCACGCCATCGCGAACGTGAAAGATCAGCTGCTAGTCGAGGTGTCGCACACGCCGCTTGCCCTGGCGGGCATCGGAGCCGGGTGGTTCCGTTGGCTGGAGCTTCGGGCGGACGGACCCATCCGGCGTTGGGCAGGGTGGGTCTGGCCGGTCTGTTTCCTGATCGTAGGCGGGATCTTGCTGATCTACCGGGAGGCCTGAGCCATCATCCGGGCCGCATCGACCCGCACGACGCTGTCCCGCGCCGATAGGAAGCCCGGCCCAGCAAGCAGAAGCCACAGTGCGGCAGAGAAGGCAGCGCCTTGCACGGCGAGACCCAGCACCCGGACTCCAAGCTGCAGCATTGGCAATGCCGAGCTGAGGGCCCTTCGCAGGGTGCGAGCATCCGTTTGGGACATAGGCACGTCAAAAGCAGGACATGCGATGACAAGGTGCATTTCAGACCCTTTTCGTTCTATGGTAAAATCTAAGAACCACACCCATTCGGAGCATTGGTTAATGTTCGCTGTTTGTTCTAGTTTTTAGGTTATGTCAAGCACGACATCAAGAATCAGCCGATGCATCGTCGTGGATGGCACTCAGACCGGGGAAGGCGTGGCATCCGACAACAGCGCAGCAACTTGCATGGTCAGCTCGGCAGCGCGAATCGGCTTCTGTAACAGCATCAGCCGCCCGTTTGGCAAGCTCTCGGCAGCCGGCGCGACTTCGTTCTCACTGTAGCCGGTCAGCAGGAGGGCCGGCAGGCCCGGCAAGCGGCGTCGCGCTTCGCGGATCAGGGTCAGGCCGTCAATGTCGGGCATGGAGAGGTCGGTGATCAGCAGGTCCGCCAGTTCGCCGTTTTGCAGATACGAGCGGGCGACGACGGCATTGGCGAAGGTCGATACGGTGTAGTCGCATGACGTCAAGACCTCGCTTAACGCTTCCAGCACCTCGGCATCGTCATCGACCAGGACAATACGAGGTTTGCCGCTCGCGGCCGGGGCCGGGGCAGCGTCCGCGGGCTTGCCGGTCGGCGTGTCCAACCGTGGCAGGAGAAGGCTGGCCGTCGTGCCTTGCCCGGCCTGGCTGCGCAACAGCAACTTCCCGCCAGACTGCTCGGCGAAGCCGCGCGCCATCGCGAGGCTTAGGCCGGTGCTGCGCCCACGCGGCTTTGTGGTGAAAAACGGCTCCGTCGCGCGTTCCAGGACATCAGCGTCCATGCCCGGACCCGTATCGGCAACGTCGATCTGGACGAACTGCTTTGCGGGAAGCCCGACCGTGGTGCCGTCGACCACCATCGCCGACAACCTCAGCGTATGGTCGGCGCTGCGCACTTCGTCCGCCGGCCCGTCGCCCAGCATCGCGTCGCGGGCATTCGTCGCGAGACTGACCAATACCGTCTCGAGCTGCGCCTTGTCCGCCAATAGGTGAGGCAGTGTGTCCGGCACTGCAACCTGCACCCGGATTCCGCTGCCCAAAGTGCCGGCCAGGATGTCCCGCAGTTCGATCAGCAGCCCGGCCGTGTCGACCGGACCCGGCTGCAGGGGGCCGCGCCGGGCAAAACTCAACAGGCGCTGCGTGACCGTCGTGCCGCGTTCCGCCGCGTCCACGATCAGCCCGGCCAGGCGTTCCACTGCAGCGGCATTGTCCGGCCGCCGCTGGATCAGGCGAGCGCCGCCGGCGATCGCCTGCAGCACGTTGTTGAAATCATGCGCGACGCCGCCGGCCAGCTGACCCAACGCCTCCATCCGCTGCCCTCGCCAAAGGTTTTCCTGGGTCGCGACACGCTCCGCCACCGTTTGAGTCACGCGCTGCTCCAGGGTCGCGTTCACTGCCTGCAATGCCGCCTCGGTCACCCGGCGATGTGAGATATCCTGCACGGCGGCGATGATGTGCGTCGGCCGGCCGTCGGCGTCGTGCGTCATGGCAATGTGGCTGATGACCCATACGTTACTCGCATCCGCCCGAACCAAACGTTTTTCGATGTGGAACGGCTGACCGGTCGCCAGCATTTTGGCGTGCTGCTTCAGGTGCTGCGGCCGGTCCTCGGGGTGCGTCAGGTCATGCAGCTTCAGCGTGCAAAGGTGCTGCGCTTCGTGCCCGACCAGCCCGCAATAGCTCCCGTTCACCATAAGGATGCGTCCGTCCAGATCGGTCTGCACGATGCCGACCGGGGCGCGATCCAGGATCGTGTCAAGCTGCTCCCGCGCCGCATGCAGCGCGGTGCGGGACCGATGGAGCGCGCGCTTCAGCCGATCCCCATGCCGCCAGCCCAGCAGCAAGGCGGCCGGCATGAAATATGGCAATAGCCGTGCTGTTTTTCCCCACCCGTCTTGGGCCTGCGTCGCGCTTCGTATCCTGCTCATAGATATGCAACGCATCATTGCAGCATAGGCTCCCAAGGAACCTTGCGGGCGTTAGGCAGCTGCCTCCCGCTTGCGGCGGGCGAGCGGCGCCGGCTCCGGCGTGCTGTCGTCGGGCGCCTGCAGGGCGGTGAGCAACGCCTGACGCAGCAACGCCAGCTTGCGCTCGTTCTCGACCTTCAATCCGAAAACATCCTTGACGTAGAAGACGTCGACCGCCCGCACGCCATAGGTCGTGACGTGGGCCGAGGCGATCTGCAGCCCTTGCTCGCTGATGGCCGCCGTCACGTCGTGCAGCAGCCCGGGCCGGTCGCGGCCGTTCACCTCCAGGACCGTGTGCGTGTTGCTGGCGCGGTTGTCCACGACGACGCGGGGTGGCACGTGGATCGCCCGCATGCGCCGGCCCATCAGCGCCCGGGACGCTCGGCGTATCTCCCCATCAAGGCCCAGCCGGCCGGATAATGCCTGCTCGATTAGCACATGCAGCCGGGCGAGGCGATGCGGCGCGTCGAACGCGCCATCGGCCGCATCCTGAATCCAGAATGTATCGAGCGCGCTGCCGTTCGTCAGCGTATGGATGCGCGCGTCGACGATCGAGGCGCCCGCGATCGCCAGCGAACCGGCGATCCGGCTGAACAGCCCGGCGTGGTCGGCGGTGTAGACCGTCACCTCGGTCACCGCACGGGCCGGCAGGGGCTGGGTATCGACCGTCAGCGGCGCGCCCCGCCGCTCCGCATCGCGGATCAGCCGCGCGTGCCGGGCATGCGTCTCGGGATCGAAGCTGAGCCAATAGCCCGGGTAGCCGAGGCCATAGTAGAATTCCAGGTCCGCCGCCGGCCAGTCGGACAGGAAGTGCCCGGCCGCCTCCTTGGCGCGCGCGATCCGCACGTCGCGTTCCGTCGTGGCCAGGCCACCGGCCAGCACGTCCGCCACCCGGGCATACAGCTCGCGCAGCAACGTCGCCTTCCAGCCGTTCCATACCCTGGCGCTCACGGCGCGCATGTCCGCGACCGTCAACACCAGCAGTAGCTTCAGCCGCTCGGGCGACTGGATGGTGTCGGCCAGGTCCAGGATGGTCTTGGGGTCGTCGATGTCGCGCTTGAAGGCGGTCTGGCTGAGCATCAGGTGGTGCAGCACCAGCCAACTGACGGTCTCCGTCTCCTCGGCCGATAGGCCGATCAAGGGGCCGACCTGGGTGGCGATCTCGGCTCCCAGCTCGGAGTGGTCGCCGCCGCGGCCCTTGGCGATGTCGTGCAGCAATGTCGCCGCATAGAGCGCCCGGCGGGATTGCAGGTCTTCGACCAAGCCCGACGCGATCGGCGCCACGTCCGCGAGCCTGCCCCGTTCCAGCGCGTTCAGCACGCGCACGGCCTCGATCGTGTGCTCGTCGACGGTGAAGACGTGGTAGGTGTCGAACTGCATCTGCCCGACGATGCGGGCCCAATCCGGGATGTAGCGGCCCAAGAAGCCGGACTCGTTGAGAATCGAGAGCCATTTGGCACCATCCGCCCGGCTGTGCTCGCCATCGCGGCCGCAGAGCAGGTCGAGGAAGACGTCCGAGGCCAGGCGATTGCCGCGCAGTTGGATGGCGCCGCGTTCGTGGCGGATCAACGCGCGCAACGCCAGCGGATGCAGCTCCAGCATGCGGTCCCGCGCCACCTGCAGGATGCGCAGCATGGCGATCGGATGCTGGCCGAACTCGTTGCCCGGTGCGGACAGCAGCTTGCCATCCGCCAGCACGAAACCTTGCTCCAGCAGCGCCGCGTCGGTCGTGGCCGCCAGCGCCGGCGGGCCCAGGGCGGCGCGTACTATTGCGGGCTCCAGCACCGTGGTGATCCGGGTAATCTCCCGCGCCGTGAGGAAATAGTGGCGCATGAAGCGCTCGACGCCGTCCTGCCGGCCGTGGCGGGTGTAGCCCATGCGGGCGCCGACCACGGGCTGCAGGTCGAATGTCAGCCGGTCCTCGGCGCGCCCGGCCACGTAGTGCAGGTGGAAGCGCACGGTCCACAGGAAATCCCAGGACCTTCGGGCGTGCTTGGCCTCTTGTTGGGTGAGGATGCCGCCGCCGGGGCTCTCGGGGCCGACCAGCTCGCCCATGACCTGGGTGCCGAACACGTAGCGGCTCATCCAATACAGCGTCTGCAGGTCGCGCAGGCCGCCGCGGCCCTCCTTGATGTTGGGCTCGACCAGGAACGGCGTCTCGCCATAGCGGTGGTGGCGGGCATCGCGCTCGGCCTGCTTGGCGACGATGAAGCCGCCCGCGCCGGCCTCGGCGCAGAACTGCAGGAATCGCTCCTGGAACGGCCCGAACAGCCCAGCGTCGCCCGCCAGCAGCCGGGCGTCGATCAACGAGGTGCGGACCGTGAGGTCCTGCTCTGCCTCGGCGATGCACTCGTCCACCGACCGGGTGGCGTGGCCGACCTTGAGCCCCAGGTCCCACAGGAAATACAGCATGAACTCGATCGCCGAGTGCGTCGACGCCGCGGGCCGGTCCGTGGTGAGGAACAGCAGGTCGATGTCGCTGAACGGCGCCAGCACGCCGCGTCCATAGCCGCCGGTGGCGACGACCGCGACCGGTTCCCGGATTGCCGCGTCGGCGCCGGCCGCATGGCCGCGGGCGTAGTCGTGCAGCGATCCGATCACCCCGTCCATCAAGCGGCCCAGCAGGCGCCCGGCCTGCAGCCCGCTCATGCCGCCCGCCTCGAACCGTTCCTGCACATGGTGCTGGACGCGGACCAAGTAGCGGCGGAAGGCGCTCAGCGCGGCTTCACGCGGGGGCGACCCGCCGTCGGTCGCCAGGCCACGAATCACCGTTTCGAGGATCGTGACAGCTTCTTCGGGCTGGTCGGGCAGGGGAAGAGGGCTGGACATCAAGGGGATGCTACCCCCGGAAGCGTCGGGGGAACAGCGGCGAGTGCTTTGATGCGATACAGAATCTCAAGCGCGTCCCGTGGCGTCAGCCGGTCGGGGTCCACCGCGTCCAGGGCGTCCCGCAATGGGTCGGGCAAGGGCGGCGGAGTGCCCGGCTCTGCCGCCGGCTCGGGGGCGGCCTGAGCGAATAGCGGCAGCTCGGCCGGGCTGCCGTGACGACCCTTTTCCAACGCGGTCAGCAGGGCTGCGGCCCGGCGCACCGTCGCGGGCGGCACGCCGGCCAGCTGCGCCACGTGCACGCCCCAGCTGCGGCCGGCGGCGCCCTCCGCCACCTCATGCAGGAACACTACGCTGCCGCGCCATTCCTTCACCCGCATGGTGTGGGGGCGCAGCCGCGGCATCTGTGCCGCCAGATGCGCCAGCTCGTGGAAATGCGTCGCGAACACGGTCCGGCAGCGGACCTGGCTGTGCAGCGCCTCCAGCACCGCCCAGGCGATCGCCAGGCCGTCGAGCGTGCTGGTGCCGCGCCCGATCTCGTCCACGATCACCAGGGACCGCGGGCCTGCCTGGTGCAGGATCGCCGCGGTCTCCGTCATCTCGACCATGAAGGTGCTGCGGCCGCGCGCCAGGTCGTCGGCCGCGCCGACACGGCTGAACAGGCGGTCGACCACGCCGATCCGGGCGCTCTCGGCCGGCACCGGCAGCCCGGCCTGCGCCAGGATGGCAATCAGGGCGTTCTGCCGGAGGTAGGTGCTCTTGCCCGCCATGTTCGGGCCCGTCAGCAGCAGCACGCGCTGATTGGCGGATAGGTCGCAGTCATTCGGCACGAAGGCGGCGGTCCCCTGCAGCGCATTTTCGACTACGGGATGGCGGCCCGCCCGGATGCAGAACTGGTCGTCATCCGTCACCACCGGACGGCACCAGCGCCCACCCTCCGCCAGTCGCGCGCAGGACTGCAGCACGTCCAGCCGGGCCAGCGTGTCGGCGCAGGCCGATAGCGCGTCGGACTGCGCCAGCACGGTCTCGATCAGGGTCGCGAACACCAGGCGCTCGCGCGCCGCCGTCCGTTCGGCGGCCTCGCTGATACGGCGGTCGAGGTCCGCCAGCTCCGTGTTGCCGAAGCGCGCGCCATTGGCCATGGCCTGACGCAAAGTGAGCTCCGGGTGCGCCTGCAGCCGCTCGATCGCCTGCGCCGGCGCCTCGATCACATAGCCGAGCTGGGCGTGGTGCCGGATCTTGAGCGACGCCACGCCGTAGCGCTGGGCGTAGTCGAGTGCCAGTCCGGCGATCACCCGCCGGCTGTCGTCCCGCAGGCGCCGTTCGGCATCCAGCTCGCCGTCAAAGCCCGGCGCGATCACGCCGCCATCGTCGGGTCGCGCCGGCAACGGGTCGGCGAGCGCGCGGGAGAGCAGGTCATGGAGCGCCGGATCGAGATCGAGCGCAGCGTGCCCCAATGGCGCGCCCGCGAGCGCCATCGCCGCCGCCTGGGCCGCGGCCAGCGTTTGCGACACGGCGGCAAGGTCCCGCGGCGCGGCGCGGCCAACCGAAAGGCGGCCCAGCGCGCGGACCACGTCCGGCACGGCGCGCAACGCGGCGCGAAGGTCGGCCAAGGCATTCGGCTGCAGCAGCATCCAGGCCCAGCCATCCTGCCGTCCAGAGATGGCAGCAGGGTCGAGCAGCGGCCCGCCCAGCCACGCGGCCAGCGTGCGGGCACCCGGCGCGGTGAGCGTCCGGCCCACGGCGGCAACCAGGGTATGCGCGGTCGAGCCGTCGCGGGCACGGGTGATCTCCAGGCTGCCGCGGGTCGCCGCGTCCAGCATCATCTGCCCGGCCAGCCCGGCCGGCTGCGGGCGGGACAGGCGTGGCATCCCGCCAGCCTGCGTCGTGCGCACGTAGTCCAGCGCCATGGCCGCGGCGACGGCTTCTGCCTCCGAGAATGTGCCGAACGCGTCGACGCTCGCGGCGCCAAACGCCTCGGCCACCCGGCGCTGGGCGGCCAAGGGCGGAAGGGCAACAGTGGCCGGGCCGCGACGGTCGGACCAGTCGCCCAGCGCCAGGTCGGGGGACGCCAGAATCTCGGCAGGCTCCAGCCGGCCGAGCAGCGCCGGCAGGTCGGCAGCGGACGGCGCCTCGGTCTCGAACAGGCCGGTCGAGACATCCAGCCACGCGGCACCTAGCGCCGTGCCGATGCGGGTCAGCGCCAGCAGCAGGTTGGGGCGGTGCGCGTCGAGCAGGCTGTCCTCGGTCAGCGTGCCCGGCGTGACCAGCCGCACCACGGCGCGCCTCAGGGGGGCCTTGCCGGTGCGTCCCTTGGCCGGTTCCATCTGCTCCGCGACGGCGACGCGGAAGCCGCGGCGGATCAGGCGAGACAAGTAGGCCTCGGCGGCATGGACGGGCACGCCGCACATCGGAATCGGCGCGCCGCCATGCTCGCCGCGCCGGGTGAGCGCGATGTCGAGCGCGGAGGCCGCGGCTTCCGCGTCGGCGAAGAACAGCTCGTAGAAATCGCCCATGCGCAGGAACAGCAGGGCGTCCGGGTTGTCGGCCTTCAGCAGGAACCATTGGGCGATTGCGGGGGACGCGCCGGCGGCGCTGGGGAGGTCCATCGGTGCATCCTAACAAGCCATGCCGCACCTGCGAAGCGGCTGGGTTTCGCCGCCGGGGCTGCTGGCGTATGCAAGCCGATCAAGCTGGGCAAAGGCCCGCTCAAGGAGACGACCTATGGCTGACGGCATCATCGAACCGCGCGCTGGCCGCGTCTCGGCCGAGGAGGCGCTCGCGCTGCACTCGTCGGGCCGGCCCGGCAAGCTGGAAACCCGGATCAGCAAGCCGCTGGTCACCGCGCGGGACCTCAGCCTCGCCTACTCGCCCGGCGTCGCCGAGCCCTGTTTGCACATCCAGCGCGACCCGGCGCTGGCCTATGACTACACGACCAAGGGCAACATGGTCGCCGTCATCTCCAACGGCACGGCGGTGCTCGGCCTCGGAAACCTGGGCGCGCTCGCCAGCAAGCCGGTGATGGAGGGCAAGGTCGCGCTGTTCAAGCGCTTCGCCGACCTGGACGGCATCGACCTCGAGATCTCGACGGAGGACGTGGACGAGTTCGTCAACTGCGTGCGCTTCCTGGGCGCGGGCTTCGGCGGCATCAACCTCGAGGACATCAAGGCGCCGGAGTGCTTCGTCATTGAGAGCCGGCTGCGCGAGCTGATGGACATCCCGGTGTTCCACGACGACCAGCACGGCACGGCGATCGTGGCGGCGGCCGGGCTGATCAACGCGTGCCACCTGACCGGGCGCAGCCTGGCGGAAACCCGGCTGGTGGTGAACGGCGCCGGCGCCGCCGCCATCGCCTGCGTCGAGCTCCTGAAAGCAATGGGGGTGCGGCCGGAGCACGTCACGCTGTGCGACACCAGGGGCGTCGTTTATCAGGGCCGCACTGCCGGGATGAACCAGTGGAAGTCCGGCCACGCGGTCGCGACCGACGCGCGCACCCTGGCCGAGGCGGTGGCGGGGGCGGACGCGTTCTTCGGCCTTTCGGTCCGCGGCGCGCTCACGGCCGACATGGTGCGTAGCATGGCGCCGCGGCCGATCATCTTTGCGATGGCCAACCCCGACCCGGAGATCACCCCCGAGGAGGCCCGTGCCGTGCGGGACGACGCGATCATCGCGACGGGGCGCAGCGACTACCCGAACCAGGTCAACAACGTGCTCGGCTTCCCCTACATATTCCGTGGGGCGCTGGACGTCCGGGCCAGCACGATCAACGACGCGATGAAGGTCGCCGCCGCCGAGGCGCTGGCGGCGCTGGCGCGGGAGGATGTGCCGGACGAGGTGCACACGGCGTCGGCCGGCGGTGCCCGGCTGCATTTCGGGCCGGAGTACATCATCCCGAACGCCTTCGACCCGCGGCTGATCAGCCAAATCCCACCCGCCGTGGCCCGCGCCGCGATGGAGAGCGGCGTGGCCCGGCGTCCCATGGCGGATTTGCGCAAATACGGGCGCACCCTGTCCGGCCGGCTGGACCCCACCGCCAATGCGCTGGACGCCATCATGGAACGGGTGCGCGCCAGCCCGAAGCGCGTGGTGTTCGCCGAAGGGGAAGAGGAGAAGGTCGTCCGCGCCGCGGTCGCCTTCCGCAACGCTGGTTATGGCACGCCGGTGCTGATTGGCCGGGAGGACCGGGTGCGGCAGACGATGGCCGGGCTTGGGCTGGGAGTGGCGGACGGGATCGAGGTGCATAACGCCCGGCTGTCCCAGCACAACGGGCGCTACGTGGCGCTGCTGTATGATCGGCTGCAGCGCCAGGGCATGCTGGAACGGGATTGCCAGCGGATGGTGAACCAGGACCGCAACGTGTTCGCCGCCTGCATGGTGGCGGCCGGCGACGCCGATGCGATGATGACCGGACTGACCCGCTCCGCCGCCGTGTGCCTGGACGATATCGGCCAGGTGATCGACACCGCGCCCGGCCGGATCAGCTTCGGGCTCACGTTGATGGTCGGTGGCCAGGGCACGATCTTCATCAGCGACACGCTGCGCCACGAGCGGCCCAGCCCGCAGCAATTGGCCGACATCGCGGTCGGCAGCGCCGCGGCGGCCCGGCAGCTGGGCCATGAGCCACGGGTGGCGCTGCTGTCGCACTCGACATTCGGCAACCCAATGCACCGTACCGTGCACGGTATCCGGGAGGCGGTGGCGATCCTGGACAGCCGCGGCGTCGACTTCGAGTACGACGGGGACATGAGCCCGGATGTGGCGCTCGATCCCGCCATCCGTGCGCTGTATCCGTTCTGCCGCCTGACGGGGAATGCGAACGTGCTGGTGATGCCCGGCCTGCATTCGGCCCACATCACGTCCCGTTTGGCGCCACGGCTCGGCCAGGCCAGCACCATCGGGCCGTTGCTGCTTGGCCTGACGCACCCCGCGCAGATTGTCTCGATGGATGCGTCGGTCAGTCAGATTGTGGACTTGGCCGGCCTCGCCGCCTATCAGGCGATCGACGCCGCGTGAAACCCTGGTTGGAACCGAAAATTTGGATCATCCGAGCCTGAACCCACTGGCCGATGAGAGGCCGGCCGAGGTCGTCAACCGGCTGAAAAGCATCTTTGCCGGGTCGATCGGCAACCTGATCGAGTGGTACGATTTCTACGTCTACAACTCGTTCGCGATCTACTTCGCCAAGTCATTCAGCAGCAGCACCGACCCCACGGTGCAGTTCCTGACGGCGTTCGGCATCTATGCCGTAGGGTTCTTCATCCGGCCGGTCGGCGGGTTCATCCTGGGATACTATGCGGACCGGCAAGGCCGGCGCGCAGCGCTGACCCTGTCCGTTACGCTGATGTGCGCGGGCTCCGGACTGATCGCGATCCTGCCGACGTACGCCACCGCCGGGGTCATGGCGCCATTGCTGCTGCTGCTGGCCCGGCTGCTGCAAGGGTTGTCGCTGGGCGGCGAGTATGCGTCGTCGGCGACCTACTTGAGCGAGATCGCCGGCTCGAAGCACCGTGGGTTCTACAGCTCGTTCCAATACGTCACCCTGATCGGCGGGCAGGTCGTCGCGGCGCTGGTGCTGCTGGTCATGCAGCAGGCGTTCAGCGCAGCGGAGCTTGAGGCCTGGGCCTGGCGCATCCCATTCGCCATCGGGGCGTTCGGCGCGTTGTACGGCCTCTATCTGCGCCGCAACCTGGCCGAAACCGAGGCGTGGAAGCGGGCGAGCCGTGAGCCGCGGCAGAACCTGTTCAAGGAGCTGCTGCGGCACCCAAAGGAGCTGCTGCTGGTGTTCGGCCTGACGATGGGCGGCACCACGGCGTTCTATACCTTCAGCACCTATATGCCGACCTACCTGGCCAACACGCTGAAGTTTCCGCGGGAGTGGGTGGCCGAGATCAGTTTCATCACATTGATCCTGTATGCCGCCATGCAGCCGGCATTCGGCGCCATGAGCGACCGGATCGGCCGGCGCCCGGTGCTGATGTGGTTCGGCGTGATGGGCACGCTGTTTACCGTGCCGATCCTTACGGCGTTGCAGTCCACGACCGGGTTTATCCAGGCGACGCTGCTGATCCTGGCAGCGCTGGTGATCGTGTCTGGCTACACGTCGATCAACGCGGTGGTGAAGGCCGAGCTGTTCCCGGCCGGGGTGCGGGCGCTCGGGGTCGGCCTGCCCTACGCGCTGGCGGCGTCGATCTTTGGCGGCACCGCGCCGCTGATTGGCCTGCAGTTCAAGGCCGCGGGGCACGAGAGCTGGTTCTACTGGTATGTGACCGGGCTCACGTTCCTTTCGCTGCTGGTTTATTCGCTGATGCGGGACACCAAGAAGGACACTCGCATGGAGGCTTGATGCTAGGCGTTATCGGTTTCGGCCTCTTGCCCATTATGCTCCGCGTTCGCAACAGGTTGCAGCCTCCTAGGAGAGTTATGCCGGCGGACCTGTCCAGGGATCGCTTTGGCTGGCACGCGCACGTTCGTGCGTTGAAAGGTTTGGACCCACGACTCAGCCGTTGGAGCGCCTTTGATGCAGGCCAATACCGGAAGCCGGAACTTCGTGCTCACCTTGCTCAGCACGCCAGACCACGAAGCGAAGGAGGAGGCGGCGAATTCTCTTTACCGGTATAATGTGCAAAAGACTGGGATCGCAGACCGCAAGCCGATCGGGGCCACGCTATCCGACCCCGCATCGGGCAAAGTCTTAGGTGGTCTCTGGGGCAGGACTGAGCTTGGTCTGCTGTTCCTCGACATGCTGTTTCTGCCAGAGGACGTCCGAGGACACTCCCAGGGAGGCCGCCTCCTGTCGGCCATTGAAGAGGAAGCAGGAAGGCGCGGCTGTAAGCGGGCAGTTGTGGAGACAAGCAGTTTTCAGGCCCCCGGGTTCTACGAGCGTCATGGCTATGAGGAGTTTGGTCGGGTCGAATTCGACCTGCCGGGCCAGGCCCGTGTCTTCCTGCGCAAGAACCTGGAATAAATGGACCGTCTGCCTCGAATCGAGAACGGCCAATCGACAGGGTGACCGGGATTAGGTCAACATCCTTGGCGATCGCGCCGGGCAGCAAGCGGCACGGCGAACCAGAGCGTCGCCATGCCGGCCGCGCAGGCTAGTGCCAACATGATGCCCGCTGCGGGGCCCAAGACAGTCTGGGCGACCACATAAACATCGCCCGCGACGCCGAGCGCGAGTGGTGGCAGCGCGGCCAGCACCAGCTTTTCCGCAACACGCTCAAAGTGCTCCGTATCCTCGCCGCGCTCGGCAAGGCGATGGTAGGGGGCGGGCGTCATCAGCAGGATCATCGCGAACACCAGGAGAAGCAGGCTCCCCGTGTTCACCGCCTGCGCGGCGGGCGGCAGCTTTTCGAACGCCTGGGTAAGATAGGACGCGAACTGGAAGCCGAGCAGCGCCTGCACGCCGGGCAAGATGATGCGCGCCTCCGTGAGCAGCTCGGTGATCCGCTCTTTCGTCGAAACCATCTCGTCCTCCTTAGGGCCACCCCGATCACGCCGGGCAAGGGCGGGCGCGAACCAGAACACTGCGGCGACAAGGGCCACCGCCCCTCCGAGCGCACAGGCCAAGGTCAGGCCGATCTCGGGTGCAAGGGCGACGCCGAAGTTCGCTCCCAGCGCCAGCGCGAACGGGACCAAGGCGACCAGTGCCATCCGGTTCGTGTAGCGCTCCATACCCGCCGTCGCCTGCCCGCCTGCCGCCATGCGGTGATAAGAGGACGGCGCAATCAGGCAGGCGGTGCTCGCGACCAGCAGCACCAACGCTGCGACCTGCAAGTACTGGGCAGCGGGCGGGAGCGACTCGTAGCGCGGCTCGAAGGCCGCCCGGTACTGGAAGCCAAGGAGGATTTGCGCGCCGAGTATCAACGTCCTGACCTCGCTCAGGCTCGTCTTGACCCTCTCCTTCTCCGCAGTGCCCGCCATGCATCCCCACGGCCGCAGCGCGGCGCTGTCACGTAAGTGCCATGGAACGGTGATATTGAAGGTTAGTTTCGGGATCGCTGCCCAGCCTCGCCGTCCTCGGCGAGAGAACGGCGCTTGTGCCGCCCCGGGGCAGCTCAAAACTTGTAGCTGCCCCAAAACGCCGGGGGACTGACGTCAGGCAGGAGCGTCGGCGGGGCGCGGCGCGTCGGGCTTGGAGGCGCCCTCGGTCAGCATCTCGATCCGGCCGGTGATCTGGCCGCCATCCTCGACCTGCAGGCGACGGCAGCGGGCGGTGCCCAGGACCTTGCCGGAGGCACGGACGATCAGGTTGCCGCGAGCGGTCAAGGTGCCGTCGATCACGCCGGCGATCTCCGCGTCCTCAACCTCGACCTCGCCCTTGAACACGCCGCCCGGTGCGATGCTGAGCTCCGTCGCGTGGATCATGCTGGCCTCGACGGTGCCCTCGACGACCAGGCGCTCGGCATCGGCCACGGTGCCCTGGACGGAGATGCCGCGGCCGACAACCAGGGTGCGGCGCTCGGCCGGGTCCCGTGCACGAGCAGGCTGCACGCCGCCTGCCTGCATGCCGGGGCGGGGCAGGGTCGCGATGCCCGGCGCGGGACCGCCCGGCGCCGGTCCTGGGATGGCGGGGCCGCCGGAGTTCGGGGCGGAGAATGGCGTGCGGCCCATGACTGGAACCTCCTTGGACGGGGCAGGACGATACGGAGGCACGCCTAGGCCGGGATCGGCCAAACGGGCGGGCCGGCGGAATGGGTCCGACATGGCATCACCAGCAAGCAAGCCTTCGGTGGCGCCGTCCTGACCGAGCGACGGCGTGGCGGGCTCATTGCCCATGGGGCTTTCGGGTTTGCGGCGCTTGAACAAGCGGAACCCCCTTTTGAGGTGGCGCGCCCCCGTGTGGATGCGCGCGTTTCACATGGCCTAACACACGCGGGGGCCCGATCACAACCCTGTGTGAATGACCGGAATGCGCAGTTTCGTCCGGTTGAGCACATGGACCATGGCCGCCGTCCCCACCACGGGCACGAGCAGGTTAAGGCCCGGCACGCTGCTCAACAGCGCCAGCAGCACGCCCTGCATCAGCACGGGCAAGCGTCGTGCCGCATAAAGCCGCCGGGCTTCCGGCCGTCCCATGCGACGCATTGCCACGCCGACGAACAGCCCGCGGCCGATCGCCCAACCCGCCACCAGCCACCCGAGCACGATGCCGACTCCGGGCAGCAGGATCGCCAGCAGCAATGCCACAAGCTGAAGTGCCAGTACCTGCGCGCCCAGCACCAGGCCGTCCCACGCCTGGACGGCCACAGGCGCCCCCAGCGGCACTGACAGCTCTGGATAGAACCGCCGGTCCACGGCTGCGGCGACCCGGTCCATGTATAGCGTGGCGATCAGCAGGGCGACCGGCACGAACAACCACAACGCCAGCAACGCCGCGCCGACTCCCCCAGCCAGCCCGGCCAGCCACCCCAGCCAGCCCGGCTGCGCCACGATCCGCCCTACCCCCCATACGCTGCCGGCCAACAGCGCCAAGAAGCCCAAGGCCGACAGCACCAGGCTGCGCCAAACCACGCCGAGGAACACCGGGTCCTGCAACTGGGCGATGGCGCGTGAAAACGGAGAGAGCATGCGGGCGTCCTCAAGCTATGGGTGCAGCAAGTTGCGGGCAGGTGGGGCGCATGCCAGGCTTTCGCATCACGGCCAACGCATTAGGAGCAACCATGTCCCATTCCGCGGCCCCTATGGCCCGATACGACCTACTTGGCATCGGCAACGCCATCGTGGACGTGGTGGCACCGGCAAGAGAAGACTTCCTGTCCCGCCACGACATGCGGAAGGGCGCCATGGCGCTGATCTCCGCCGAGCAGGCCGAGGCGTTGTATACCGCCATGCCGCCGGGGCAGGAGAGCAGCGGCGGGTCGGCCGCCAACACCTGCGCCGTGGCGGCTGGACTGGGAGCACGCGTGGCGTTCATGGGCAAGGTCGCCGACGATCAGTTGGGTGCGGTGTTCCGGCATGACATCACGGCCGCCGGCGTGCATTTCCCGACGGCGCCGCTGCACGGTCAAGCTCCCACGGCGCGCTGCCTGATTGTCGTGACGCCCGATGGGCAGCGCACCATGAACACCCATCTGGGTGCCTGCGTCAGCTTCGGCGGCGCGGACCTGGACGAGGGATTGGTGGCGGACAGCGCCGTGACCTACCTGGAAGGCTACCTGTTCGATCCCCCCTCGGCGCAAGCGGCGTTCCACCGTGCCGCCGCGGTCGCGCACGAGGCCGGGCGGCTGGTGGCGCTCTCGCTCTCGGACGCGTTCTGCGTTGACCGGCACCGGGCGGCGTTCCACGACCTGGTGCGCGGCCACGTCGATATCCTGTTTGCCAATGAGGCCGAGGTCTGCAGCCTGTATGAGGAAAACGAGTTCGAGGCAGCAGCACGGCGCGCCGGTGCGGATGTAGCCCTTGCAGCGCTGACGCGGAGTGAGGCGGGAAGCCTGGTGCTGCGGGGCGCCGAGCGGGTGGAGGTGGCCGCCGTCCCGACCCGTGTGGTGGACACGACCGGGGCCGGGGACGCCTATGCGGCTGGTTTCCTCGCGGCGCATGCGGCCGGGCGTGGATTGCACGCCTGCGGACAGCTCGGAAGTCACGCGGCGGCAGCTGTCATCGCGCAGTTTGGCGCCCGCCCGAAGGCCGATTTCGGCGCTATAATGGCGTCGATCCGGGATTGACGGTGGAACTCTAAGTGGAGTCTGTTGTTACCTGAGCGTGACGTGCCACGTTTTGCACGCCGTGATTTTAACCAGAGGGATACCGCAGATGCGAAAGACACTGCTGATGTCGGCGGCGCTGTTCGGCTTGGCATACGGCCCGGCGTTCGCGCAGAACTCAACGTCGTCGACCATGAGCCCGCCGGCCCCGAATGCAAGCGTCGGCACGCCCGAGCCGGGCAATGGCCTTCCGGCCGGCGCCGGCACTGCGACCCGCATGGCGCCCGGCAATGATATCGGCACGACGGGCGGGACGATGCCGATGGGACGGGCGCCCATGGGAGCCATGCCGATGTCTGGCGGCTCGGCCGACCAGGGAATGACCGGGATGCGTCCGATGCGCGGCCAGATGCATCAGGGAGCCGGCGCTGGCATGCATGGCCGTATGGCCCGCGGCCATGGCGAAATGGGGACCGACAGCAGTTCGGCCGGCGTCGATGCGCCGCGTGGTGGCGAGTATCGCGGCGGTGCCGGGTCGCCCAGGTCCAGCAAGGCCAGCAATATCACCGGCGCCGATACGCGGTCGGAGATCGCGCCGCGCCTTCCTGACCCGGCCTCGTCCGGCAATACGCCGCAGGACTACTTGGCCGCGGCGCAGCGCGCCTTGGCGTCCGGGCGGACCGGTGCGGCCCAGGAAGCGCTGGAGCGCGCCGAGACCCGCCTGTTGAGCCGCTCGACCGACCCGTCCATGGCAGCAAGCCCGGCTGACATGCCGATGGTGCAGCAGATTGGCCAGGCTCGCAGGGCGCTTGCGGCCCGCGACACCGCGGGTGCCAAGTCGGCCATCAGCTCCGCCATGGGCAGCGGCGGCTAACCAACGCTGGGGCTGGCCTCACCAGGCCAGCCCTACGTCTCGCGTGCGTTCATGCCCGTCCCATGCCCTCATTCACTTCGATGGATGCAGGGCGCAAGGCGGGCATGAGGATTTTTGGCTCGCAACATTGCGCTAGTCCCCCTATGTGTGCGCTGCAACACGCGGAGCCCGTCAGGCTTTCGCGCCATCTCTATTCGCGGCCACGCCAGGCGCCAAGGTTCTCATGGACATTCGCAACATCGCCATCATCGCCCACGTCGACCACGGCAAGACGACGCTTGTCGACCAGCTGCTGAAGCAGTCAGGGTCGTTTCGTGAGCACCAGCAAGTCGCAGAGCGCGCGATGGACAAGAACGACCTGGAGCGGGAGCGCGGCATCACCATCCTGGCGAAGTGCACGAGCGTGATCTGGAAAGGCACCCGGATCAACATCGTCGACACGCCGGGCCATGCCGACTTCGGTGGCGAGGTCGAGCGCATCCTGAACATGGTCGATGGCGTGATCGTCTTGGTTGACGCCGCCGAGGGCGCGCTGCCGCAGACCAAGTTCGTGGTCACCAAGGCGCTGGCCCGCGGCATCAAGCCGATCGTCGTCGTGAACAAGGTCGACCGCGGCGACGCCCGGCCGGACGAGGTGCACAACGAGGTGTTCGACCTGTTCGCGGCCCTGGGCGCCAATGACGAGCAGCTCGATTTCCCAATGCTGTATGCCTCGGGTCGCCAGGGCTGGGCCGATCCGACGATGGACGGGCCGCGCAAGGATCTGGCGCCATTGTTTGACTTGGTGATGAGCCACGTGCCGCCGACGGTCCTGGACAAGGAGGCGCCGTTTGCCATGGTGGCCAGCATCCTCGACTACGACAACTTCCTGGGCCGCGTGCTGACCGGCCGGGTCGAGCAGGGCCGGGCCCGGCTGAACATGCCGGTGAAGGTGCTGCGCAATGACGGCACCGTCGTCGAATCCGGGCGGCTCACCAAGCTGATGGGCTACCGCGGCCTCGACCGCGTACAGGTGGACGAGTGCGAAGCCGGGGACATCGTGGCCGTGGCAGGGCTGGAGGACGCGACGGTGCCGGACACCATCGGCGCCCCGGAACTTGGCCATCCGCTGCCGGCCATCCCCGTCGATCCGCCGACGCTCGCGATGACCTTCCGCGTGAATGACGGCCCGCTGGGCGGCAAGGAGGGCAGGAAGGTTACGTCGCGCCAAATTCGCGAACGGCTGCTGCGCGAGGGCGAGGGCAACGTCGCGATCAAGATCACCGAGAGCAACGAAACCGACGCCTTCGAGGTCGCCGGTCGTGGCGAGCTGCAGCTTGGCGTGCTGATCGAGCAGATGCGGCGCGAGGGGTTCGAGCTGACGATCGGCCGCCCCCGCGTCCTGACCCAGAAGAACGACGAGACCGGCGACCGCGAGGAGCCATTCGAGGACGTGCTGGTCGATGTGGACGAGCCGTATTCCGGCATCGTGGTCGAGAAGGTCAGCCGGCGCAAAGGCATGCTGCAGGACATGCGGCCCTCGGGTGCCGGCAAGGTGCGGCTCACATTCCATATGCCGAGCCGTGGCCTGATCGGCTACCACGGGGAGTTCCTGACCGACACGCGCGGCACTGGGATCATGAACCGGATATTCACGGGCTATGAGCCCTGGGCCGGGACCATGGAGGGACGCCGCAACGGCAGCCTGATCAGCAGCGAGGGGGGCGAGGCGATCCATTACGCCCTGTTTTACTTGCAGGAGCGTGGCACGTTGTTCGTAGATCCCGGCGACAAGGTGTATGTCGGGCTAATTCTGGGGGAAAACAGCCGCGGGGCGGACCTCGATGTGAACCCCATAAAAGAAAAGAAGCTGACCAACGTGCGCGCATCCGGCAAGGACGACGCGATGCTGTTGATCCCGCCGCGCCGCATGTCGCTTGAGCAAGCCATTGCCTACATTGAAGATGATGAGCTTGTTGAGGTCACCCCCAGTGCCGTTCGACTGCGCAAGCGCTACCTTGACCCGAACCAGCGCAAGCGGGCGGAGCGCAAATCGGATAGCGAGGCCGCTTGACGTTTCGGCGATTGTCGGGGCAACGTATCGCACTCTAGTTTATTTCACCTGAGCACGGCTGCTTTGGCCTGCTTCTCGATTCGGAGATACTCATGGCCAGCATGACCCGACGTCTTTCCTCTGCGCTGCTTGCGGCCGCCATGGTCGCGGGCCTGGCTGCCGAGCCCGCATTCGCGCAGATCACCCCCGGCGGTGCGGTCACCGGCCCGGCTGGCGGCACGGCCAGCACGACCGCGCCCAGCAACTCGGAGGGCACCCCGGCCGGCGGCACCGGCGTGGTCGGCAGCTCCCGTGTGGGTCCGGGCGGCACGGCGGTCAACAGCGATAGCGGCACGCCGGTGAGGCACCGCCGCACCCGTCGCACGCGCCACCGGGCCCGTCACGTTGCGCGTCCCGTGATGAACGACACCGGGTCCAGCTCCGGCCTGAATGGCTCGAACGCTCCGTCTCGCTGACCAGCACCAATCCGCGCGGCACGATACTCGCTGCCGGGCGGCCCGCTTGCTTGCGAGGCAACGCCTTGGGTCCGAGCTGACCGGATCCTGTCATGACCGAGCCGTCCCGACCGTTTCGTAGCCGCGCCCTTTGGATCATGGGTGCCTACGGTTTCGTCGCTGGGCTGCCATTGCCTTTGTCGGGCTTCACTTTGCGGCAATGGCTGACCGAGGGCGGCACCTCGCTTGCGGCGATCGGTCTGACCGCCAACATCGGCTTGGCCTACACGCTGAAATTCGTCTGGTCACCGCTGCTCGATCAGGTGCGGCCGCCCGCCGGACTAGCCCGATTCGGCTGCCGACGTGGCTGGCTTCTTGCTATCCAGCCAGCGCTGGCATTGGCGTGCCTGGCGCTCGCACTTTCGGACCCGCGGCAAACGCCGTTGCTGTTGGTGTGCGCTGCCGTCTTGATCGCGTTCCTGTCCGCGAGCCAGGACATCGTCGTGGACGCCTGGCGCATCGAGACCTTTCCGGAACGGCTGCAGGGTGTCGCACTCGCGGCGTATATCTGGGGCTACCGGCTGGCATTGCTGGTCTCCGGCGCGGGCGCCATCGGTCTGGCCGACGTTGTAGGCTGGCATTACGCGCTATCTGCCATGGCAGGCCTCGTGGGGGCAGGGGCGCTAGTGACGCTTGCGGCGCCCGAGCCGGCAAGGCAGATGACGGGAGATGTCATCCATGGCCTGCGCGCGAGACTGCGGGCCGCGGTCATCGAGCCGCTTCGCGACTTCTGGCGGCGGGCTGGGGCTGGGCAAATTCTGGCCTTCATCATGCTGTTCAAGCTCGGCGAGGCACTGGCGCATACAATGGCGACGCCGTTCTACCGCGACATGGGCTTCGACCGCGCCCAGGTTGCGCTCGCGACCGGTGTACCGGGCCTGGTGGCAAGCCTGCTGGGTGCCGCGACAGGCGGCTGGCTGGTAGTCCGAATCGGCACCGGGCGGGCGCTGGTGCTGACCGGGTTCGTCCAGATGGCGTCGATGGGGCTCTATTTCGCGCTCGCCGTCTCGGGCGGGGACACGCGCATCCTGTTGGCGAAGGTCATGCTGGAGAACTTCGCCGAGGCCATGGCCGACGCTGCGTTCCTGACCTATCTTTCCGCGCTGTGTTCCAGCGCCTTTACGGCCACGCAGTATGCGCTGCTGTCGTCGCTCGCGGCCGTGGGGCTCCGCACGGTGGGCGGCTTCTCCGGCGTGTTGGCGGCGGCCCTGGGATGGGTGCCGTTCTATGCGCTCACCATCTTCGCCGCGGTCCCGGCCATGCTGGTCATGCTGGGATTGTTGCGGCGCTTCCCGCCGCCTCGCCCTCAGGCAGCCAGATCGTGACGGTGGTGCCCGCGCCCTCGGTGCTTTCGATGAGCATCTGCCCGCGGTGGCGGTTCACGATGTGCTTGACGATCGCCAGGCCCAGCCCGGTGCCGCCCACGGCCCGCGACCGTCCCTTATCCGCCCGGTAGAAGCGTTCCGTCAGGCGCGGGATGTGAGCCCGGGCGATCCCCTGGCCATCATCCGAGACGGAGAGAGTGACGCCGGGCCGATTCGGCCAGCGCCCACCCTGTGCCGCGCGTCCCGCCGCCACGGTGACCACCCCACCCTCCCGTCCATACTTTACGGCGTTGTCCAACAGGTTCTGCAGCACCTGCTCCAGTTGGTCGTCATCCCCCAGCACGCGCGTCAGGCCCGGCGGCACCTGGACGTCCAACCGTATCCGGCGCGCGACGACCTGCGGCTCGAAGCTCGCGGCGAGGCGATGCACCAGCCCTTCCAGATCCAGCCACGTGGCCGGCGGCTGATGCTCGGTCAGCTCGATGCGAGAGAGGCTCAGCAGGTCATCGATCAGCCGGTTCATGCGCTGGGCCTGTTCCGCCATGATACCGAGGAAACGGACCTGCGCCGGGGGGTCGTCCGCGGCCGGGCCGCGCAGGGTGTCGATGAAACCGATCAGGCTGGCCAACGGCGTCCGTAGCTCATGGCTGGCGTTGGCCACGAAATCGGCGCGCATCCGCTCCGCCGCGCGCTCCCGGGTGCGATCCGACAGCACGGCGACGATGCGGCTGCCATCCGACAGGGGCGGATCGAGCGCCATCACGGTCGCATATACTTCCCGCGCCACCGGGACCGGCAGGCTAACCTCGGCGGCCTGGTCTTCCCCCTGGCTTTGTGCGCGATCGATGGCGGCGCGCAGGCCGGGGTGGCGCAGCACTGCTGCCATCCCGGCACCGAACGCCGCTAGGGCTGCCGTATTGGCCCGTTGCACCCGCCGGTCCGCTCCCAGCACGATCAGCGGGTCCGGCAGGCGCTGGACGATCACCCGTTCCGCTCGCAACAGGTCCTCGATCTGGGCAGCGCGTATGGCGAGCGATCGTGACAGCCGCTCCGCCTCGCGCGCAACATGCGCCGTGGCGGCCAGGAATGGACGCTCTGGCAGATCGGAAGCTTGGTGCGGCCCGGCCCGGTGCAGCGCGGCGACGATAAGGCCGAGGTCCCGCGCCCAAAGCCGCGCGAGGCCGACCGACCCGGCCACCACCACGGCCGCCGCGCCCGTTGCCGGAAACCACGTGAGGTCGCCCAACGCCACCAGGCTCAGCAGCACGGCCAGCGGAACTGCGGCCAGCAACGCGGCCACACGAAGCGGCAGGATCGCGCGCACGCGAGACCCCGGCTATCGGCTCAGGCTACGCGCCGGGCGCAGACAGGCTCCCCGGCGCCGGCTGCACGATATGGGAACCGCCGTGATCGATCTCGAAGATCGCAAGGCCCCGCCGCACCTGCCCGTCCGGCTGCAAGGCGAGCAATCCGTCGGCTCCCGCAAACCCTTCGGGGCGGGTGAGGGCGCCGGGCGCGAAGCCGCCGCTCTCGGCTGTGACGCGTGCGACGCTGGCTGCGTCGAAGGCCAGGCTGGCGAGCTCCCGCGGGGGGGCGTTGTACTTCGCGGTGTATTGCTGCTCGAACGGCGCACGCTGCGCCGGATCGGGAGCGGCATACCAGGCGCCCGAGATTGCGGAAAGATGGGATATCTCCCGCGCCCAAAGCGCTGGGCCTAGAATACGAACCTGCTCGGGTCCGATGTCATAGAACGCCAACAGCGGCAGCGCCTGCCCGAGTTGGTCGCCAGCAGCGCCCAGCAGCAGCGCATCGACCGGTGGCGGTGACATGGTCTGCCGGCCGAGTTCCGTGGCTTCCCGCCGTCCATCTGCGTCACCGCTGGCGCGCGCTGCCTTTTGCTGCTCCTCAATAGCGCCGCGGCGGGTGCTATAGCCCGAGACATCCTTCAGCGCAGCATTTATGCCCGCAAAACCCGCGCTGTAGCGCACGATTCGTGGTTCCGTGAGGCCAACGGCGGCGGCGGTGGAAGTTAGTCCGCTTGCCAGCGCGTCCCCGAACGCGTTCCGCGGCAGGACTGCTGCGACCCGGGTCTTGCCCTCGGCCTGCACGGCGAACACCAGCCGGCGGACTTGCTGCGCGGGGGTGATGCCGAGCGTCCAGACGCCCGGCTGAGCCTGCGCGGTGTCCGAGGTGAACGCCAGCACGGGGACGCCTGCCGCCTTCGCCAAGGGAGCGACAGCCCCGGTCTCGCCGGCCGTGAGCGGCCCCAAAATCAGCCCGGCGCCACCGGCAAGCGCCAGCCGGGCAGCCTCGGCCGCACCTGCGGGCGTGCCGCCGGTGTCGCGTGCATCCAACGATGGCGCAGCGGGCTGGTCGAGCGAGAGTTGCGCGGCCCGCAGCATCGCCTGGCCAACCTCGGCATTCGGTCCAGTCAGCGGCAGCAGGATCGCCACCCGCCGGCCCGGTGCGGCGGAACCCGGCCCGGTTTGTGACCCCGCCGTGCCGCCGATCACCACCGGACGGCCATAGCCGACGCCGCCCGTGTCGGCTACGCAGGCAGCCAGGCCGGCGGCCGCAACAAGGAGCGTGAATGCCCGACCGAACTCTCGACGACGAACCATGTCCCGAACCCCTCCCTGATGATCCCACGCCGGATCGCAGTTCGTCTATAGCACCAGGGCTCGTGCTGGTTGCCACCCCGATCGGCAACTTGGCGGATATCTCGCCGCGCGCATTGGAGACCCTGCGCGGCGCGGACCTGGTGCTGTGCGAGGATACTCGCACCACCGCCCGCCTGTTGACGCATTACGGGATCACGGCGCGCACGTCGCCGCTGCATGACCATAATGAGGAGGGCCGGGTTCCAGCGCTGCTTGATGTCCTGCGTGGCGGCGGCCGGGTGGCGCTGGTGTCGGACGCTGGAACGCCGCTGGTGTCCGATCCCGGGTTCCGGCTGGTGCGGGCGGCGCTGGCGGCCGGGCTGCCAGTGTCGGCGGCGCCGGGGCCGAACGCGGCGGTGATGGCACTGGTATTATCGGGCCTGCCGCCGCAGCCATTCTTGTTTCTGGGCTTCCCACCCCCGCGGTCGTCGGCGCGTCTGGCCGCATTCGGCCGGCTCCGGGCCGCAGAACACGCCGGACTGTCCGCGACCATGCTGTGGCACGAGGCCCCGCATCGCCTAGCCGAGTCGCTGGCCGACCTTGCCGCCCAGTTCGGCAACCGCCCCGCTGCCGTAGCGCGCGAGCTAACGAAACGATTCGAAGAGGTTCGTCGCGGCTCCTTGCCGGATCTGGCAGCGCACTACGCCAGCACAGCCGCCCGTGGAGAAATCACCATCGTCGTCGGCCCCGCGCCCGTTGACACGACGAGTGCTGAGGATTTGGACGGCCAGCTACGTCAGGCCCTAATGCACAACAGCCTTAAGGATGCGGCGGCGATGGTGGCCGCCGCGACCGGCCTGCCGCGTAAGGTCGTGTATGCCCGCGCGCTGGCGCTCAGCCAGCCTTAACGGCCCGAGACGATACGCTCGACAAGCTGCTTCACGGTTGGGATGAACCCGTTGGAATAGAACGGGTCGCTCGCGAAGCGATAGGCGTTGTGGCCGCTGAACATCAGCTGATGCTCGATTGCCTCAGGCGTCTGATCCTCACGCCGCACCGATTGCAGGGTTTTCTGAATGCAGAAGCTGCGCGGGTCGGCCTTCTTGCCGTTATCGTAGTCGGGCCCATGCTGGCTCCAGTTGCTGAAGCGGCACTGGCTCAGGCAGCCCATGCAGGAAACCTGGTCGTCGGTAATCCGTGCCGCCCGCTCCGGCGTGACGAAAATCAGCGTGCTATCGGGGGTGCGCAACGCCTCGGTGAACCCGGCCACAATCCAGCCCTCGACGTCGAACAGGTCGTTCGGAGTGAGGTACACCGGCCGCTTGCGCGGGCCGATGCCCAATACGGCAACGTGTTCGCCCATCGGCTCCGTCGAGTAGGCGACCTGGTGCTCGCCCCGCTCGCGAAGCTCACCGATGAAGCCGTTGTTAACGGCGCTGGAATAGAAACCAGTCGGGCTGAACTTGTTCAGGAAAACGTCGCCTTCCTTCAGGCTCAGCAACCGCTGCTTCCACGCATCGCTGATCGGGCTCTCCCTGGTCAGCAACGGCCGTGTGCCGAACTGGAAGGCGATCGGGCCGAGGTCCGGGTTGTCGATCCAGTCCTCCCACTCCTCAAGCCACCAGACCCCACCCGCCATGATGATCGGGGTCTGATCCAGCCCGAAGGTGCGCATCAGCTTGCGGAGGGCGAGCACACGCGGGAACGGGTCCTCGGGCTTGGTTGGGTCCTCCCCGTTGGAAAGGCCGTTATGCCCGCCCGCGAGCCAGGGGTCCTCATACACCACGCCGCCCAGCAGGGAGGCAGCCTTGGAATAGGCCCGCTTCCACAGCGCGCTGAATGCGCGCGATGACGAGACGATCGGGTAATAGTGAACCCCGAACCGCGCGGCGATGTCGGACAGGCGGTAGGGCATGCCGGCGCCACAGGTCAGGCCGTGGATCAATCCCTTCGCACCCTCGAGCACTCCGGTGATAACCCGCTCCGCCCCGCCCATTTCCCAAAGGAGGTTGGCGTGGAGACGACCCTGGCCGCCAGAGATGTCGTGCGCGCGCTGAGCCTGGGCGATGCCGCCCTGAATGCCATACTGGATCAGCTCCTCGTGCCGCTCCCGCCGGGTCCGGCCGTGGTAGATCTGATCGAGCGGGTTGCCGACCTCGTCGTAGAAATCCGCGTTCACGGCGCTGAACGTGCCGGCACCGCCCGTGCTGGCCCAATGGCCCGAGCTCACGCCGGTGGACACGCCGATGCCCTTCCCACCCTCGATCAGCGGGAGGACGTCGACGCCGCCCATGCGTATCGCGTTGACTGCCTTCATCCCCGCCTGCGCCTCTGTTGTAACAGATTGAAACATTGGCGGCCGGATCAGCTTTTGCTAGACCCGGCCATCCATTACTCGACAGGCAGTTTACTCGGCGGCGTCAGACTCGGACCGCTCGCGCCGGCCACCCTCGCGATTGCCCTCGCGTCCGCCGCCCTCACGGCCGGCCTTGCTGCCTACCTGCTCGGTGATGTCGGCACCCGTCGCCTGATCCACGACGCGCATGGACAGCTTGACCTTGCCGCGGTCGTCGAAGCCCAGAACCTTCACCTTCACCGCGTCGCCCTGGTTCACCACGTCCGTCGTCTTGTTCACCCGGCCCTGTTGCAGCTCGCTGATGTGCACGAGCCCATCCTTGGCGCCCAGGAAGTTCACGAATGCGCCAAAATCAGCGGTCTTGACGACCTTGCCGTTATAGATCTGGCCGATCTCCGGCTCCGCCACGATCCCGCGGATCATGTCGATCGCCTTCTGGCTTGCCGTCTCGGTCGTGGCGGCGATCTTGATCGTGCCATCATCGTCGATGTCGATCTTGGCGCCGCTTTGCTCAACGATGTCGCGGATCACCTTGCCGCCGGTGCCGATCACCTCGCGGATCTTCTCCTTTGGCACGGTGATCACCGTGATACGCGGTGCCGTCGCGGCCACGTCCGACCGGGCGCCCTGGATGGCACGGGCCATCTCACCCAAGATATGCAGCCGGCCATCCCGCGCCTGCTCCAGCGCCACCTTCATGATATCAGGTGTGATGGACGTGATCTTGATGTCCATCTGCAGGCTGGTCACGCCTTGCTCGCTGCCCGCCACCTTGAAATCCATGTCGCCAAGGTGGTCCTCGTCGCCCAGGATGTCGGACAGCACGGCGAAGCCGCGATCCTCCTTGATCAAGCCCATGGCGATGCCCGCCACAGGACGCGTCAGCGGCACGCCCGCGTCCATCAGCGCCAAGCTGGTGCCGCAGACGGTCGCCATGGAAGAGCTGCCGTTGCTCTCGGTGATCTCGCTCACGATGCGCATCGTGTAGGGGAACGCGTCCTTGCCGGGCAGTACTGGGCGGACGGCGCGATAGGCGAGCTTGCCGTGGCCGATCTCGCGACGGCCGGGGCTTCCCATACGTCCAGCCTCTCCAACGCTGTACGGAGGGAAGTTGTAGTGCAGCATGAAGTGCTCACGACGCTCGCCCTCAAGCGCGTCGATGATCTGCTCATCCTGTCCGGTGCCGAGAGTCGCCACGCACAGCGCCTGGGTCTCGCCGCGGGTGAACAGGCTGCTGCCATGCGCGCGGGGCAGTATGCCAACCTCGGCCACGATCTGCCGTACGGTCTTGGTGTCACGGCCGTCGATGCGCAGCCCGGTATCCAGGACCGCATTGCGGACCACATCGGCCTCGAGTTTCTTGAACAGCGACTTGGCTTTCTCGACGTCCTGCCCCTCGTCCGCAAGCGCTTCGAGGGCTGCCTTCTTTGCCACGCCGACCTTCTCCTGCCGGGCCTGCTTCTGCCGCTCCTGATAGGCCTCGGCAAGGCTTGCACGGGCGAGTGCATCGACGCGGGAGGTGAGTGCCGCCATTTCCGGCGCCGGCTCGGCAATGGTCCAGGGCTCCTTCGCGGCATGCTCCGCCAACTCGATGATCGCCTGAATCACCGGCTGGAAATGCTGGTGGCCGAAGGTGACGGCGCCGAGCATCACGTCCTCGGACAGCTCCTGCGCCTCGCTCTCGACCATCAGCACACCCTCGGTCGTGCCAGCAAGCACGAGGTCCAGCTTGCTGGTTGCAAGCTGCTCGGCGGTGGGGTTCAGGATGTACTGGCCATCGGAATAACCCACGCGGGCCGCGCCAACCGGGCCGAAGAATGGAATGCCGGACAGCGTGAGTGCGGCGGAGCAACCAATCAAAGCAACGATGTCTGGATCGTTCTCCATGTCGTGGCTCAGCACGGTTGCGACGACCTGGACCTCGTTGCGGAAGTCCTGGGGGAACAGCGGGCGGATCGGGCGGTCGATCAGGCGGCTGGTCAATACCTCTTTCTCAGACGGCCGGCCCTCACGCTTGAAGAAGCCACCGGGGATCTTGCCGGCGGCGAACGCCTTCTCCTGGTAGTTCACGGTCAACGGGAAAAAGTCCTGGCCGGGCTTCGGCGTGCGCACGCCGACGGCGGTGCACAGGACGATGGTGTCGCCATAGCGGGCCAGCACGGCGCCGTCCGCTTGACGGGCCATCTTGCCGGTTTCCAGGATCAGCTTGCGGCCACCCCAGTCGAGTTCCTTGCGGAAATAGTTGAACATGCGTGTCGTGTCCTTGATACACGGGACGGGCGACGAGTGGACGATGCCCGGGTCCGGAAGGGCGGCGTCTCGGGCGACATGGAAGCGGACTGCAAGTTGCAGCCGCGGTGCCATGTCGCCGAAGGCGCCGTCGCGGACGGGTCTCGGCTGCTCGTGCCGCATCGCGCGGCGGTCACCCGGCGCCACCATGGCGCCGGGATGGCATTCTTCTAGCGGCGCAGGCCGAGCCGGCCAATCAGCGCCTGATAGCGGGCGGTATCCTTCTTGCTCAGGTAATCCAGCAGGCGACGACGGCGGCCGACCAGCATCAGCAAGCCGCGGCGGCTATGGAAATCCTTGGCGTGGACCTTGAGATGTTCGGTCAGGTTCACAATCCGCTCGGTCGCCAGAGCAATCTGAACCTCGGGACTGCCCGTATCGGCGGTGCCGGTTGCATATTCGGAAACGAGCGCCGTACGACGCTCCGCGGTGATCGACATCGGATTTGCTCCGTGAGGGGGGGTTACAAAAGGCGTTCCGGCTTTAGCCAGCCATCGCTCAGCCGGCACAAACCGATTACGCGCGCCCCCGCCATGGCACGGGCCAACCCGCCATCGGGATTGGCCGTCTGTGGAATGCGGCCCATCAAATCCACCAGGTTGATCGCCTGGCCATTCGATAGGCCGAAGACCTCCGCCTCAGTCAGGGCCAGCGCCGGGATGTCGGCCAGCGCGGTCGCGACCGGAAGCAAGAGGTCCGGGGAAGCTGGCGCGTTGTCCGCCTGCGCCACGCATTTGTCTAGTGAAATCGCTTGCGAGGCGGTGAACGGCCCAACGCGCAACCTGCGCAGTGCCGCGACGTGCCCCAGCGCACCGCAGGCCTGCGCCAGGTCGCGAGCGAGGCTGCGCATATACACGCCCTTGCCGGACTGTACCTCGAAGATGGCCGTGTCGGCATCGGTACGTTCAACCAGGGCAAAGCTGTCCACGCGCGCCGGACGCGGCTCCAGCACGGGCGCCCGGCCGTCGCGTGCCATGTCATAGGCGCGTTCGCCCGCCACCTTGATGGCGGAATAGGCTGGCGGGACCTGCATGATATCGCCGATGAAGGCTGGCAGCGCTGCGGCGATCTGGGCATCGGTCGGGCGCACGTCGGACACGGCGACGGTTTGGCCGTCCGCGTCGTCGGTGTCCCGGGCGTCACCGAGGCGCAACGTGAACCGGTACAGCTTGGTGCCGTCCATGACATAGGGCACGGTCTTGGTCGCATGGCCGAAGGCCACCGGCAGCACGCCCGTCGCAAGCGGGTCGAGAGTGCCGCCGTGCCCAGCCTTCTGCGCATCGAAGCCGCGGCGGACACGGTTCACCACGTCCGTGCTGGTCATGCCCGGCGGCTTGTCGACCACCAGCCACCCATTAAGCGGGCGGCCACGCTTGCGTCGCATTGAGAATCCTTGAGTTTGCTGACCGGGGCTACCGGTCGGTGTCCGCAGGCGGGGAGGGGGGCGGGACCGCAGGCGCCAGGTCGCGCGCGACCTCGGGCGCCCGCAACAGGCTGTCCACATGCATCGCGTAGTCGAGCGTCGTGTCCGGCTGGAACGAGACCTGGGGCGCCACGCGCAGCCGCATCTCATGCGCGAGTTGCACACGGAAATACGGCGCGGCGCGCTTCAACGCCGGCAGCAGCGCGTCGATGTCGCTGCGGCCCAGCCGGGCGACGAAGGCGGTGGCGTTCTTCAGGTCCGGGCTGATCCGCACCTCGGTCACCGTGATCTTCGCGTCCGCCAGATCGGGGTCCCGGAACTCGCCACGGAAGAACAGGCCAGACAGCACGTGCCGGATTTCCTCCGACACGCGCAGCTGCCGCTGGGTCGGCGCCTTGGCGGAGGGCTTGCCGCGCGCCGGCTTACGCTTGGCCTGGTCCGGCTTGGCGCCCGGCTTGAGCCCCGACTTGGGAAGAGTTTGCTTGCTCAACCCGGGACCATCTCGATCTCGAAGCACTCCACCACGTCGCCCTCGCGAAGGTCGTTGTAGCCGGCGAAGCTCAGGCCGCACTCATAGCCGCGCGCCACCTCCCGCACATCGTCCTTGAAGCGCTTCAACTGGCTCAGCTCGCCACTATGGATCACCACGCCCTCACGCAGCAGCCGCACCCCGGCGCCGCGCTTTACCAGGCCCTCGGTCACCATGCATCCGGCGACCTTGCCCGTCTTGGTGATGTCGAACACCTTGCGAATTTCGGCATAGCCCAGGAAGTTCTCCCGTGCCTTCGGAGCGACCTTGCCCTTGACCATCTTCTCGATGTCGTCGGAGACGTCATAGATGATCGAGTAGTAGCGGATATCCACGCCGTCCCGCTGCGCCAGCTCACGGGCCTGGCTGGTGGCACGGACGTTGAAGGCGACGATCACGGCGTCGCTGGCGCGGGCCAGCTGCACGTCGCTCTCGGTGATCTGACCCACGGCGGACAGCAGGACGCGGACCTTCACCTCCTCATGCGCCAGCTTCAGCACGGCACCCTGAATCGCCTCGGCGCTGCCCTGCACGTCGGCCTTCACCAGGATGGCGACCTCTTTCAGCTCACCAGCCACGGCTCGGGCCAGCATTTCTTCCAATGTGCCGCGCGCGGCGGTGGCGCCGGCGGCCGAACGGTCCTTCAGCTTGCGCTGGCGGAACTCGCTGATCTCGCGGGCGCGCGCCTCGTTCTCCACAGCCACGAACGGCTCGCCGGCGGTGGGGACGCTGCTTAGGCCCAAGATCTCGACCGGCGTGGACGGGCCCGCGACCTTGATCTGCTTGCCCTTGTCGTCGAGCATCGCCCGCACCCGGCCCCATTCGGCGCCGGCCACCACGATGTCGCCCTGGTTCAGCGTGCCCTTCTGCACCAGCACTGTCGCTACCGGGCCACGCCCGCGGTCCAACCGGCTCTCGATCACCGAACCCTCGGCGGCGCGGTCGGGATTGGCGCGCAAATCCAGAATCTCGGCCTGTAGCAGGATGGCCTCCTCCAGCTTGTCGAGCCCGGTACGCTTGGTGGCCGAGACCTCCACGTCCTGCGTCTCGCCGCCCATCTCCTCGACGACGACCTCATAGCTCAGCAACTCCTGCCGCACCCGGGACGGGTTGGCATCCGGCTTGTCCATCTTGTTGATCGCGACGATCAGCGGCGCGTTGGCCGCCTTCGCATGACGGATAGCCTCGATCGTCTGCGGCATCACGCCGTCATCGGCGGCCACGACCAGCACCACGATGTCCGTCACCGATGCGCCACGGCTACGCATGGCGGTGAATGCCTCGTGGCCCGGCGTATCGATGAAGGTGATGCGCGGGCCGTTCTTGTCGCCCCCGATCTTGTCCTCGTGCCCGACCAGCTGCACCTGATAGGCGCCGATATGCTGGGTGATGCCGCCGGCCTCGCCCGCCGCCACATCCGTGCTGCGCAGCGCATCCAGCAGGCTGGTCTTGCCGTGGTCGACATGGCCCATGATCGTCACGACCGGGGCGCGATGCTGCAGTTCGGTGTCCACGTCGACCTCGCCGTCGATGCCGAGCTCCACGTCGCTTTCGCTGACCCGTCGGCTGCGATGGCCGAACTCCTCCACGACCAGCTCGGCCGTGTCGGCGTCCAGCACCTGCGTCACGGTCGCCATCACGCCCATGCGCATCAGCGACTTGATCACCTCCGGCACGCGCGCTGCCATGCGGTTCGCCAGCTCCTGCACCGTGATCGCCTCGGGCAGGATCACGTCGCGCACGACCTTCACCTGGTCGCTGCGCAGCAACTCAAGCTCGGCCTGCCGGCGCTCGCGCTCGCGCTGGCGACGCACAGAGGCGAGGCTGCGGGACTTGTCGTCATCGCCCTCGATCGCGGCCTGCACGTCGATGCGACCCGGGCGGCGGCGGTCGTCCACAACCTTTTTGACCACTGGCAGCACCGGCTTGCGGCCGGGCAGCACCATGCCGGGACGGCGGCGCGGCGCCTCTTCCTCCTCGCCGGGACGTGCGGCTTTGAGGCGCAGCGTCTCGACCGGGGTGCCGGGCGCGGCTGGCGCCGTGGCCGGCCGCACGGGACGGCGGACCTCCTCGGGGGTTTTGGCGACGGGTGACGCGGCGCCTGCGGCCTCGGCGGCGACTCTGGCCGCCTCCTCGGCCTTGGCACGGGCGGCCTCCTCCGCTGCCTGGCGAGCAGCCTCCTCAGCGGCCTTGCGGGCGTCCTCCTCGCGGCGGCGTGCTTCCTCGGCGGCAGAGAGGATCGATATCTTCTCCTGCTCCCGGCGTTCGGCGTCACGCCGGGCGTTCTCCCGTGCCTGTTCCTGCAGCACGCGCTGGCGCACCGCGACCTCGGTTGCGGTCAGCGCACGGCCGGCGCCCGCGGCGGGGCGAGCGGCGACCGGCGGACGCGGCGGCGCGCCGGGCACAACCGGGGCGATGGGCGTGGGGGCGCTGGGAGCCGGTGGCGCCATGGTCGCGCGCTTTTTGCGCACCTCGACCTGCACGACCTTTGACCGGCCGTGGCTGAAACTCTGTCGTACGGACCCGGCGTCCACCGTCCGGCCAAGCTCCAGCCGGCCCGCGGGGCGCAGGGAAAGCCGGCCTTTGGCCGCATCCTGATCGTTAGTGTCGCTCATGCTTCCGCCCGTTCAATCAATCCGTCCTGCCCGGCAATGCCGGACAAGCGGTGTGTCTCAATACTCAGCGCCTCGGCCAAGCGGCCGTGCGCTATCGCCACGTGCACCACATGGTCGCGGCCGAACACCGCGCCCAGGGCCATCCCGGACAATGGCGCCTCCACCGGCACGTCCTTCGCACCGCTCAGGAAACGCGTCCGCTCGTCCCGGCTGCCATCCGTCGCCTGGACGATCAGGCCCGCTCGTCCGGCCAGCAGCCACTCGCGCGCCTTCTGAAATCCGCACACGGCCTGTCCCGCGCGCCGGGTCAGGCCCAAGAGCTCCGTGATCCGCCGGGCCAGGCCGGACTGCACCACGTCGGCCAGATTAGCCGGCACGGTGACAGGTCCACGCGCAGCCCGGGCGAATGCGCCTCGCGTGCGAGCGGTTTCTAACACATCCCGGCGCGCGCTCAACCAGATTCCCCGGCCGGGCAGCTTTGCAAGCAGGTCGGGGATCACAATACGGTCTGGCGAGACGACGAAGCGGATCATGCGCCCACGGTAGTCCCGTTCCCGAGTCACGACGCAGCGGCGCAGCGGTCCGGTTTCAGGATCGTCGTCCTCGATAGCGGGATCGGGGTCGCTAGGCGTGGGAAGCCTCCACCTCAGCCTCGTCCCCGCCGGACGCCGCTTCATCGGAGCCAGTCTCCTCGCCGTCGAACCAATGGGCGCGGGCGGCCATGATGACCTCGTTGGCCGTGCCCTCGTCCATCGTAGTGCCGACAATCTCGATCAGCTCGTCCGACGCAAGGTCCGCCAGGTCATCAAGCGTCTTCACGCCCTTGTTGCCCAGCGCTACCAGCATTGCGGGAGTCAGCACGTCGATCGAGGCGACATCGTCCGTCACGCCCAGCTCCACGCGCTTTTCCGTCAGCTCGTCATCGCGCCGGTTCAGGAACGCCTGGCCGCGGCGGATCAGCTCGTCCGCCACGCTCTCGTCGAAGCCCTCGATTTCGGCCAGCTCCTCCGGCGCCACGTAGGCCAGCTCCTCGATCGTGTTGAAGCCCTCGGTGACCAGCAACCCGGCGATCACGTCGTCCACGTCGAGCGCCTCCACGAACAGGCCGGTGCGGCGGCGGTATTCCTCCTGCCGGCGCTCGCTCTCCTCGGCCTCGGTCAGGATGTCGATATCCCACCGGGTCAACTGGCTGGCGAGCCGTACGTTCTGGCCGCGGCGGCCGATGGCGAGGGAGAGCTGCTCGTCCGGCACGACAACCTCGACCCGGCCGGCCTCCTCGTCCATCACGACCTTGGTCACCTCGGCCGGCGCCAGCGCGTTCACGACGAAGGTCGCATGCTGCGACGACCAGGGAATGATGTCGATCTTCTCGCCCTGCAGTTCCTGCACCACGGCCTGCACCCGGCTGCCGCGCATGCCGACGCAGGCGCCGACGGGATCGATGCTCTGGTCCCGGCTGATCACCGCCATCTTGGCACGGCTGCCGGGGTCGCGCGCCACCGCCTTGATCTCGATGATCCCGTCGTAGATTTCCGGGACCTCCTGCGCGAACAATTTTGCCAAAAATGCCGGATGGGTTCGGGACAGGAAGATCTGCGGCCCACGCGGCTCCTCGCGGACGTCGTAGATATAGGCCCGCACCCGGTCGCCGTTGCGAAAGCTCTCGCGCGGGATCAGCTCGTCGCGGCGCAGCAACGCCTCGGCGCGGCCGAGCTCGACCATCATGTTGCCGTACTCGGTGCGCTTCACCACGCCGTTGATGATCTCGCCGATGCGGTCCTTGAACTCGTCGTACTGCTTCTTGCGCTCATACTCGCGGACGCGCTGCACGATCACCTGCTTGGCAGTCTGCGCAGCGATGCGGCCAAAGTCGATTGGCGGCAACGGGTCGATCAGATGCTGGCCGAGCTGGATATCGGGCTGGAACTTGCGGGCGATATGGATCGGAATCTGGGTCTCTTCGTTCTCCACGACTTCAACCGCCTCGGTCCAACGCGACAGGCGCACATCGCCGGTCTTTTTGTCGATGGTGGCGCGGATATCCTTCTCGTGGCCATACTTGGCACGACCGGCCTTCTGGATGGCCTGCTCCATCGCCTCGAGCACCTCGTCGCGCTCGATCATCTTCTCCCGCGCGACCGCGTCGGCCACCAGCAGGAGTTCGGGGCGGGAGACGGAGGTATCCATGGTTGCTCTCCTAGTTCGCCAGTTTCGGGCCGGCCGCATCGGGCCGGGTCAGGCCGGTATCCGCCTCGGACCGGGTCGGGATGGTGGCCGCGATCAACGCATCCGTCAGCAGCAGCTTAGCGCGCCGCACATCATTAAGGGGCAGTAATACGTCGCTCCCATCGTCCAAACGCAGCCGGGCATGCGCCTCATCCGCGCCCAGGACGATGCCGGCGAAACGGCGGCGGCCCTCAAGCGGCATCAGCATCTCAACCCGCGCCTGGTGCCCGGCAAACCGCACCCAGTCCTTCACGCGGGTCAGCGGTCGGTCGATCCCGGCCGAGCTGACCTCAAGCGTCCAGGCGCCGGGTAGGGGGTCCTCGACGTCCAGCACGGCGCTGACGGCGTGGGTGATGCGCTCGCAGTCATCCACGCTGATTTGCGAACCGTCCACGCGGTCCGCCATGATCTGCACCGTCGGCCGCTCGCGGCCCAACACGGCGACACGCACCAGGTCATATCCGAGGTTGTTCAACTGCGGCGAGATCATGCCGGCGATTTTGGCTTCCAGTCCAGTGTGGTTCGGCTCATCGCCGGCAACGGGGCGCGTCATAAAGGGGTCCAAAAACAAAAAAGGCGGCCCGTAAAGGCCACCCCCGAAGTCTACGGAAGTTTTTATTATGTAATAGGTAGATAGTCCAGCCACATGGTTCACGCAAGGGGCATCAGGCCGGGGCGACCGGTCCCGCGACCGATGTGCGCACAAACGACCAATAGAACGGCGTTCGACCGGCACGGAGTGCCTTCGCCTCATAGCGCGTGGGCGGCCAGCCCTCCGGACGCGCCGTGGCTGGGGCCGCGGCCTCGAACAGGTCTTGCGCTCCCATCACGTCGCCAACCCAGGCCTGATAGGTCGGATCGTCCGATGCGACACGCCATATGCCGCCTGGTTTCAGCACTCGGGCCAGCAATGGGGTTTGCGCCGGGTGGACGAAGCGGCGCTTGATGTGGCGGACTTTGGGCCATGGGTCGGGGAACATCAGGAACACCCGGTCGAGGCAGCCTTCCGGAAGCGCCCGCAGCAGCAAGCGTGCGTCCTGGTCCCAGATGAGCAGGTTGGCGGGCAACGACGCGGTCGCCTCCGCCCCCTCGGGCACCAGGCGGGACAGCAGTGAGCACAGGCCGTTCTCGAACACCTCGCAGGCGATCAGCCCGGTGCCCGGATGCGTTTCGACCAGGGCCTGCGCGTGCTCGCCGCCGCCGAAGCCGACCTCGAGCCACAATGCCTGGGGCCGGGGCACGAAGGCACCGAGCGGGTCCCCCGCCTGCGCTTCGGAGAAGCGCAGGCGGGGCAGGGTCGCGTCGAGCAGCAGTTGCTGACGAGGCCGCAGCGGATGGCTGCGGCTGCGGCCATATAGCCGGTCGGCCGGGTGCTTTAGCGTTGGGCCGCTCAGCGGTTGAAGGCGCTGCGGAGGGCCGGTACCAGGTCGGTTTTTTCCCAGGTGAAGGTTCCCAGGTCCTCATCTGGCGTACGGCCGAAATGACCATAGGCCGAAGTGACGGCATAGATCGGCCGGTTCATGTGCAAATGCTCGCGGATGCCGCGCGGGCTAAGGTTCATCAACTCCCGTAGCACGCGCTCCAGCTTGGCCTCGTCCACGTCCCTGCCGGTATTGCCGAGGTCCACGTAGACGGAAAGCGGGTGCGACACGCCGATGGCGTAGCTGATCTGCAGCGTGCATTTCTCCGCCAGGCCCGCGGCAACGACGTTCTTGGCCAAATAGCGGCAGGCATAGGCGGCGCTGCGGTCCACCTTGGTGGGGTCCTTGCCGCTAAATGCGCCGCCGCCGTGCGGGGAGGCGCCGCCATACGTGTCCACGATGATCTTGCGCCCGGTCAGGCCGGCGTCGCCATCGGGTCCGCCAATGACGAAGTTGCCGGTCGGGTTTACATAGAACTCGGCGTCCGTCGGCATCCAGCCCGGAGGCAGGCTGCTTTCGACCAGCGGGTGCAGCATCTCCTTGATGCGGTGCTGGTCCAAGCCTTCGTCATGCTGGGTCGAGACCACGATGCTGGTGGCGCCGACCGGCTTGCCGTCCACGTAGCGCAGCGTGACCTGGCTTTTTGCGTCCGGCTGCAGGCCGGCGACGGTGGGGTCGCCGTTCTTCCGCAGCTCGCTCATGCGGCGCAGGATCAGGTGGGCGTAGTGGATCGGCGCGGGCATCAGCTCGGGCGTCTCGGTGCAGGCGTAGCCGAACATGATGCCCTGGTCGCCAGCGCCCTCGTCCTTGTTGCCCGCGCTGTCCACGCCGACCGCGATATCGGCGCTCTGGGCGTGCAGGTGGCAGTCCACCACGGCATTGCGCCAGCTAAAGCCGGCCTGGTCATAGCCGATGTCGTGGATCGCGAGCCGGGTCAGGTGGCAGAGCAGTTCGGGCGTCACGGTGTTGGGGCCGCGTGTCTCACCGGCGAGAACCACGCGGTTGGTTGTGACCAGCGTCTCGCAGCCGACGCGGCTATACGGGTCGGCGGCCAGGAAGGCGTCCAGGACGGTGTCGCTGATGCGGTCGGCGACCTTGTCGGGGTGTCCCTCGGACACCGATTCGGACGTAAACAGGTACTCGCCCTTGTCGCGCATGGATTTCTCCTCTTGTCGCGTTGGCATGAAGCAGGAGCGGCGTCGCATTGGACAGCCCGCCGCACCGGCCGGACGCCGGGGCGGGGCGGGTGTGGCGCAACGGCGTATTCAGGTCAAGACTGGGACGGTCAAGCTGGGGCGAGGCGGGAGATCAACCTTCGCTGTTCCGAGCGCGCTCGGCGACGGGCTCGGACTTCACCTTGATAGACGAAGTTCGACCCATGCGCCTTTTTCGAGCGGGGGCTGGCTCGCGCCGGTTCGCTTGATTTTGAACCGGCTCTCCGAGGGGTTCGATCGCTACTTGGCGCTCGGGTCGTCGGAAGGATTGACGTACACGATTGCGAACGGACCGTCTCCATGCACCTGGATGACGGTGTCGCTGGCGGCCCACGCATAGTGGTTCATGTTGGCCGGCAACGCAGCGAACCCGCCAGGCTCGAATGTCTGCGCCTTGCTCTGATCCAGCTTGTCTCCCATGCCAGCGTGGAAGCTGCCGGACAAGACTGTCACGTTCTCCGCAGTCGGGTGGTGATGGGCGGGGATTTGGTAGTTGGCAGGCATTTTGAGCCGGATGACAAAAGGCGCTTTTTTGGATGGATCGCCGGACAGCACCGCGATCTGCGCGCCTTCTGGTAGCGCCGGCGGTGCCGGTCCCCAGTTCACTCCGGCAGGCCCGGCAAACATGTCAACATGGCTTTCCTGCCCAAAGACGGGAAGCATGCCGGTCAGCATCATGGCAAGCGTCGCTAAATACACACGCATGGACGACCTCCCTTATAGCCCGACTTCGTTTCTTGTGGTCGGACACGGCGAGTATGGTAGCTCAACTCAATTGCAATAATTGTAACAGCTTTGCGATTCGCACGCTGGACGAGCCGTAAGACTTACCTCGTGTCAGCCATCCCGAGAACATCGAGCATCGAATAGAGCCCGGGCGCCCGACCGGCCGTCCAGCCCGCCGCACGGACCGCGCCGGTCGCAAACACCCGGCGGTCAAAGGCGCGGTGCGTCAGCGCGATATGCTCGCTGCCGGCGGCGAACAGCAGCGTGTGCTCGCCCACCACCTGACCGCCACGGACTGCCGCGAAGCCGACCGCGCCGGGCGGACGGGGGCCGGTGTGGCCGTCGCGACCACTGACCATCACGTCTTCAAGCTGCACGCCACGACCGCGCGCCACGGCGCGGCCCAGGCCGATGGCGGTGCCGGAGGGCGCATCGACTTTTTGCCAGTGATGCATCTCGACGATCTCCGCGTCATAGGTATCGGCGGGCAATGCGGCGGCGATCTGCTCGGCGAGGGCCAGCACCACGGTCACGCCGGGCGCGAAATTAGGGGCGTAGACGACGGGAATGCGGGTCGCGGCTTGGGCCACCTTGGCTTCGTCGGCTGCTGACAAGCCGGACGTACCCAGCACCCAGGCCGTGCCGGCCTGCTCCAATGCCGCAGCGTGCCCCTGCGCCGTGGAGGCGTGGGTGAAGTCGATCACCACGTCGGATTGTGCGGCGAGTGCAGCGAGGTCCGGCACGATGGAGATGCCCGGCGGAGGCGCCTTGCCCGATCCTGGCCGCAGCGTACCCCCGGCGATGACGTGCCCCGCCACGGTTATTTCCGAGGCGAGCAGAAGGCCCATACGCCCACCAATTCCCGCGACTCCGATGCGCATCCGGCTTTTCCTGCGTTACGTCGCGCGATCCGCGGCGGATATCCCCACGCGGTGGGCGCGCGGGGATACTCGGTTGCTGCCTATGCAGCGGCCTTGAGAGCAAGGCTCTGGTAGGCCGCGGTTTCAAAATCGATGTAGCCCGTGACCGAGATGGGATCGGCAAAGGGCAGTATCTGTGTCGCCCAAAAGCCACCGATGCCGTTCTTACGGTCGATCCAGTAAAACAGATTGGCAAGGCCGGCCCAGGCGAGCGCACCGGCCGGCCGGCCGGTCGGCGCCTCGACGTCGTTGACCATGAACGTCAGCGCCCACGACTTGGGCTGTCCCGGAAAGAACTCCGCCTCGTTCGAAAGCGTGGGGATAACGCCGGGCAGACTCTTGATCTTCTTGTCGCCAAGCCCGTTCTTCTCGGCCATGAGGACGGTCTCTTTCTTCAAGACACGGCCGTTTTCGCCGGCTCCGTCGTTCAGCCACATGCGGATGAAGCGGCAGTAGTCGCCAACCGTCGAATAAAGCCCATGCCCGCCCATGTGGACCTCCGGCTCCTGTGGCAGCTCAAGCTCGTTGAGCGGAGTCAGCGAGCCATCGGCCTCACGCTGATGGATGCGCGTCAGACGGGAGCGCATGGACGGCGCCATCGTAAAGGCCGTGTTCGTCATGCCGAGGGGGGCGAATATCCGCTCCTGCATGACCTCGCCCAGCCTCTTGCCCGTGACGCCCTCCACGACCTGGCCAGCCCAATCCATGTTGGAGCCATATTCCCACTCCTCGCCGGGATCGAACAGCAGCGGGGTGTTGAGCGATGCCTTGGACGCGGTAATGACGCTCGGCTGGCCCTGCTCCTGCGCCAAGCGGTTGTAGTTCTTATTGAAGAAATCATAGCCGAACCCGGCGGTGTGCAGCAGCAGCATGCGGGTGGTGATGTCGCGCTTGGGCGCGCGGAGCCTCGGCTTGCCGTCGCCGTCGAAGCCGTCCAGGACCTGGAGCTTGCCGATCTCCGGCGCATAGGTCTTGGCCGGGGCGTCAAGGTCGACCTTGCCCTCCTCGACCAGCTGCAGGACCGCGGTGCCGGTGATCGCCTTGGTGGTCGAGAAGATCGCGAAAACGCTGTCGGTCGTCATGTCGGCGTCCTGGCCGAGCACGCGCTTTCCGGCCGCACCCTCATAGATGTTGCCGTTCCGGTCGGTAGCCATCGCAACCACCCCCGGCACACGCCGGTCGCCGGATACGATTTTCTGCAAGATTGCGTCGGCCGAGGCTTTTAGCTTTGTGCTCATTTTCTCTCTCCCTTTTTCCATGCAATCCTGCTGCCTGCCGGTAGGCGGCCTGGCGGGTAGGCTGGTCATGCGGCTTGACTTCTTATCTGCGTAATTGGACCGCGAAAAGCATGGTAATGCCTTATAAAACGATCCGGCTCGGGCAGTCGCGACCGATAGGACGCGGAGCGGCATCACGCCTGCAGCTTGTCGATCATCGGCTGGGTGATGAGGCAGACGCCCCGGGCGGTGCGGCGGAAACGGGCGGCGTCGTGCTCCGGGTCCTCGCCCACCACGAGGCCGTCAGGGATACGCACGCCGCGGTCGATGACGACGTTGCGCAGCCGCGCGGACCGGCCGATCTGGGCATAGGGCAGCACTACCGCGGCGTCAATGCTGGCCCGTGAATGGGTATGGACCCCGGTGAATAGCAGCGAACGGTGCACGGCGCTGCCGGATACGATGCAGCCGCCAGAAACGAGGGAGCTTACCGCCTGACCGCGCCGTCCAGGCTCGTCGTGCACGAACTTGGCCGGCGGCACGATCTCGCCATAGGTCCAGATCGGCCAATCCCGGTCATAAAGGTCGAGGCCGGGAATGAAGTCGGTAAGATCGACATTTGCCTCCCAATACGCGTCGACGGTGCCGACGTCGCGCCAATACGCCTCGGCTTCGGCCGACGACCGCACGCAGGAGTTGGCGAAGCGATGCGCCACCGCCTTGCCGCCTGCAACAAGATACGGAATGATGTCCCGGCCGAAATCATGGCCGCTATCGGGATCGGCGGCGTCGCGGCGGAGCTGGTCGAGCAGGAACCGGGTGTCGAACACGTAGATGCCCATGCTGGCGAGCGCCTGGTCCGGGCTGCCGGGGATGCCGGGCGGATCGGCGGGTTTCTCCAGGAACGAGACGATCCGGTCCTCGGTGTCGACCGCCATGACGCCGAATCCGGTCGCCTCCATACGCGGCACCTCGATGCAGCCCACCGTCACGTCGGCGTTCTGCTCGACGTGCTGCTGCAGCATCGGCTCGTAGTCCATTTTGTAGATGTGGTCGCCGGCCAGCAGGACGATGAAGCGCGGCTCGTAGCTCTCGATGATGTCGGTGTTCTGATAAACGGCGTCGGCGGTGCCGGAGTACCAGCCGGTTTCGGACACGCGCTGGCTGGCGGGCAGGATGTCGAAGCTCTCGTTGCGTTCCGGGCGGAAGAAGTTCCACCCGTGCTGCAGGTGGCGGATCAGGCTGTGCGCCTTATACTGGGTGGCGACCCCGATCCGGCGGATGCCCGAGTTGAGCGCGTTGGACAGCGCAAAATCGATGATCCGCGACTTGCCGCCAAAATACACCGCGGGCTTGGCGCGTATGTCGGTCAGCTCCATCAGCCGGCTGCCGCGCCCGCCGGCCAGCACGTAGGCCATGGCGGCGCGGGCGAGCGGCGCGTTCACCCCGGGGCTGGTGCGGATCATGCCTCGGTCCCCCCGACTTCGCCCGGTGCGGTCGGCCCTGGAGGCGCCTGGGGCGGTGCATTCCAGATCTCGGTCGCGTATTCGGTGATGGTGCGGTCCGACGAGAACCACGCGACGCCCGCGGTATTGAGGATGCTGGCCTGCCACCACGCGGCCGGGTCGAGCCAGAGCTGCGCCACCGCCGCTTGCTGGTTCTGATAGCTTTGGAAATCGGCGGCGATCATGAACACGTCCCATTCCAATAGGTTATGCACCAGGTCCTGGTAGCGGCCGGGTTCGTTCGGGGAGAACACGCCCGACCGGATGGCCTCCAGCGCCTGTCCCAGCGCCGGGCTGGCCGCCACGTCGTCATAGGCCGCGAGTCCCCGCTGCGTGCGGGCCAGCACCTGGTCCGCCGTCATGCCGAAGATGAACATGTTGGCGGGGCCCACGTGGTCGCGAATCTCGACGTTGGCGCCATCCAGCGTTCCGATCGTCAGCGCCCCATTCAAAGCGAGCTTCATGTTCCCGGTCCCGGACGCCTCCATCCCTGCGGTCGAGATCTGCTCGGACAGGTCGGCGGCGGGGATGATGACCTCGGCGAGGCTCACGTTGTAGTTCGGCAGGAACACCATCTTCAGCCGCCCGGCGACGGACGGGTCGGAGTTGATCACCTGCGCAACGTCGTAGGCCAGCCGGATCACTTGCTTTGCCACGCGGTAGCCCGGTGCCGCCTTGCCGGCGAAGATCTTGACCCGCGGCACCCAGTCCCGCGTCGGCTGCGCCCGGATGGCATCATACAGCGCGACGGCCTGCAGGATGTTCAGCAGCTGCCGCTTGTACTCGTGGATGCGCTTCACCTGCACGTCGAACAGAGCGTGGGGATCGACGAGGATGCCGGTGCGGTCGGCGATCACCCGGGCCAGCGCCTCCTTGCGGCCCAGCCGTTGCTGCGCGAAAGCCGCCTGAAGAGCCGGGTCGCCGGCATGGGCGCGGAGATCCGCCAGCGCGCCGGCGTCGAGCAGCACGCGGGGGCCGAGCGTGTCGACCAGCAGCTTGGTCAGCCCCGGATTGGTCCGATGCAGCCAGCGGCGGAAGGTGATGCCGTTCGTCTTGTTGTTGATCCGCCCGCCATACTGGGCATTCAGGTCGCGGAACACGGTCCGCCGCATCAGGCTCGTATGCAGCGCCGATACGCCGTTGATGGAGTGCGATCCCAGGAACGCCAGGTGCCCCATCTTCACCCGGCGGCCATGCCGCTCGTCGATGATCGACAGCGTCCGCAGCAGCGCCTCGTCCACCGGACCGTGGGCCGAGACGTGCTCCAGATGGCGGCCGTTTAGCAAATAGATGATCTGCATGTGGCGGGGCAGCAGGCGCTCCATCAGCGAAACCGGCCAGGTCTCCAGCGCCTCGGGCAGCAGGGTGTGGTTCGTGTAGGCGAAGGTCGCGACGGTGATGTCCCAGGCGGCGGACCACTCGATGCCGTGGACGTCGACCAGCAGGCGCATCATCTCGGCCACCGCGATGGCCGGATGGGTGTCGTTCAGCTGGATGGCCGCCTTGTCCGCGAGGTTCATCAGCGTGCCGAACTGTTCCAGATGACGGCGCAGCAGGTCCTGCAACGACGCGGAGGCGAAGAAGAACTCCTGCCGCAGCCGCAGCTCCTGCCCGGCGTCGCTCTCGTCGCCGGGATACAGCACGCGGGACACCGCCTCGGTCCGCACCCGGTCGCGCATGGCGCCAACGTGGTCGCCGCGGTTGAAATCATCGAGGTGCATCGGCGTCGCCGCCTGGGCCGCCCAAAGCCGCAGCGTGTTCGCGTGGTGCCGCGGGCCGGCGCCATCCGGACCAGCGGGGCTCGGGCCGCCGATCACCGGCATGTCGTAGGCGACGGCAGACAGCATCTCGGCCGGCTGCCAGGCATAAACGGTGCTGCCGTCCGCGCCCTCCTGCCGGGCCACGTTGCCGCCGAAGCCGACGGGATACGCGACCTCGGCACGCTCGAACTCCCAGGGGTTGCCGAGCGACAGCCAGTCCTCCGGCAGCTCCTGCTGGATGCCGTCCTCGATGACCTGGCGGAACAGCCCGTGCTCGTAGCGGATGCCATAGCCATAGGCGGGGATGCCGAGCGTCGCCATGCTCTCCATGAAGCAGGCCGCCAGCCGGCCGAGCCCGCCATTGCCCAAGGCGGCGTCCGGCTCATGCTCGCGCAGGCGGTCCAGGTCCACGCCCGCGGCCGCCAGGGCCGCCCGCACCTCGTCGAGCAGGCCGAGGTTGCCGATGGCGTCGAACAGCAGGCGCCCGATAAGGAACTCGAGCGACAGATAGTAGACCCGCTTGGCGCCGCTCTCGTAGGTGCGCCGGGTGGTGTCGAACCAGCAATCCAGAATGCTGTCCCGCACCGCGAGGGCAGTGGCGACGAACCAGTCGCGCTCGCTGGCGGCGATCGGGGACTTGCCGACCTGGTAGGTGAGCTTGGCGACGATGCTGGCCCGCATGCGGTCCGCCGGCGAGGCTTCGTCCATCGTGCGCGGGTGCGGCGTGTCAGAGGCGGGGGCGGGGGCGGGGGCGACTACATCCATGCTAGGGCATCCGGTTTGAAGAGATATCGCCGCCATCATGAGCATTCCCGGTCCATTCCCGCCAGAGCAGGATCAGCGCCGCCATGATGGCCGGGCCAAGGAACAGGCCGAGCAGGCCGAACGTCTCGACCCCGCCCAGGATGCCGAGCAGCACCCATACGAAGGGCAGGCGCGTGGAGCCGCCGATCAGCGCCGGGCGGACGGCATGGTCGGCGACGAAGATGACGACCATGCCGGCGGCAAACAGCGTGATTGCCGCGACTGTGGACCCCGTCGTCAGCACCAGCAGCGCCGCCAGTGCGAGCACCACCATCGAGCCCAACGGGATCGTGGCCGCCACCGCGGTCATCGCACCCAGCAGCACCGGATGCGGCGCCCCGGCCAGCCAGTAGCCCAGGCCCAGGATGGCGCCGATGCCCAGCCCGACCAGCACCAGGCCGTCCACCGTTCCGTGGACGGAGGCGATGATCTGCCGGCCCAGGGCCTCGCCGCTCGGGCCGAACAGCCGGCGGCTCGCGACGCGCATCTGGGCAAGGAGGCCCGGCCCGTCGCGGAACAGGAAGAACAAGGTGGCGAGCGTGAAGCCGAACAGCACGCCGCGGTGCGCCAGCTGGATGCCGAACTCGCGGCTGACCAGCATGACCTGCGCCCGGTCGACCCGGCCCAGCAGCGCCTCCGCGTCCGCCGGGTCCCGCAGGTTCGCATCCCACCAGGCGGTCGCCCGCGCGGCACCGACCGGCAGCCGCGCGAGCCAGTCGGGCGGCGCCATGCCATGGGTGCGGACATCGACGGCCAGGGCCACCGCCACCCGCGCCTCATGGCCGAGCTGCACCACGACCAGCGTGAGCGGGATCACGAACAGCAGGGTGATCGCGGTGGTGAACAGCAGCGGCAGCAGGACGTTGTGGCGGCCAGTGCCGAACCGCTGCTGTGTCCGCAGATAGAGCGGCCAGGTGGCGATCGCCAGGATCGCCGCCCAGACCAGCGCGCGCAGGAAGCCCTCGAGCACATAGAGGCCCAATAGGGTGAGGCCGATCGCGAGCGTCACGCGCGCGATTTGCTGGCCGCTCCGCGTGCGTTCGGCGTCGTGCGGGGTCGGCATGTCCATGGCGGGCGTCCTGACTGCGGCTGTGAGGGTTATAGCGGGGGTTGCCGTGCTTGGCACCAGCTTGCCGTTCGGGTCCAAACGAGCCAGGGTTGCCGGGCGAACCGGGGGAGCCGAGCATGGGCGGGGCAACGACCGACTGGAAGACGGACGGGGTGCGGGTGATCCCCGGCGACAGCCTGGACACCAACACGGCGCAGACGCCGGGCATGAACCGTGCCGCCGCCATCAACTTCGCCCGGGCGGGGGCGCAGAAGCTGTGGGCCGGCACGGTGCACATCCACCCGAACGCCAAGACGGGGGCGCACCATCATGGCGCGTTGGAGAGCGTGATCTACGTCCTGCGCGGCCGTGCCCGGATGCGCTGGGGCAACGCGCTGGAGTTCGTGGCCGAGGCTGGGCCGGGCGACTTTATTTTCGTGCCGCCTTTCGTGCCGCACCAGGAGATCAACGCGAGCACGACGGAGACGCTGGAGTGCGTGCTGGTGCGGAGCGACAACGAGGCGGTGGTGGTGAACTTGGACATTGCAGCCGTGGAGCGGCCGGAGGCGGTGCATTGGGTGGACCCGATTCATCGGGGGCCGGGTAAAATGTAGTAAATAGATCGTTGTCAGTTGAGACAGGCTGATCAGAAACATCCTTGTTCTGCACGGTGCGGCATCGGACCGACGAAGACTACGAACGTGCAGGATGTCGTTCGATGACTGCAGAAGCTATGTCAAAATTAGACCATAAGTTTCTCTCGGACTAAGTAATAGCCGTCGTGGTCAATCACCGCGGTTGAGTCTGGACTTGCTGTTAACGTAAACTGACGTAGGAAACCTCACCGTCCTTTTATGCTGGATAGAAATCCTTGGTAATAGCGGACATTTCCACCGGCCACTCTAAGACTGTGGTGCCAACTTTACGAAAGAGGACGTTCGACGCTAAAAAACCCAATGGAACAGGAGCAAAATTTGTAATGGGATGGCAGTCGGCTGCAACTACATACGCAGGCTCGCTCATTTTTGCAGAAATGATCTCGAATCCTGTTGCCGGGTTTAGCAGCGCAGTCCAGGCCCGGTCGGAGAAACGCCAAAAGTCCCAAGGTGCATCATGAAGAGGCCAGCATTGATGAGTGGTAAAAATACCGATCGCACCCGGCATAAGAACTTTATTAAGCTCAATTACGAATTTCCATGGCATGAGTAAGTGCTCGAGAACAGAGAAGGCCATGACAGCATCAAATTGCGCACCGGATAGTGCGGTGCTTAACGCGTGAGCGTCGCACACTTTGTCGACATTGGGGCCATTCACAATATCGACACCCATGTACCTGGTATCTGCTGGGAGCAATTGCTTGCGTGTAATGCCTGAGCGGGCCCGAGACCCGATCTCCAAAACTTTTGGTGCATTCATTGTGCGAACCGTGTTTAGAAACTGGTCAAATAATTCACCTGCTGCTGAGGGCGAACCGCGGCCCAGAACACCTACCTCCGCGGTCTCGCCGTTGGTCAAAATTGCCCATAGAGTGCCGCCACACGATCTGCTTGCTTCGGGACCAAGTTGCACCACAGCGTCAAAGCGACAGTTACTTGCCGATGTTCCATATTGCTGAACGACATCGGGGCTAGGCATCCATTCCGGCTCGAAGCGTCGGGGCACATCGTTTGTAGGGCGCACTTCGAGAGCAGCCACTGATCCGCCTTCGGCAAGGACCCATCCTCGGATGGCAATTACCTGTTTGAAAACCGAAAAATTGTCAATCACGCCCTTCACGATCCCCACGTCCGGATTGCTCCCTCTTGCAATTGATGATTTCTGTTTCGCGTTGGTCATATGAAGCTGCACCAGACTCCGTTATCATTTCAGACCTGCTATAGGCAACTGCGCCTCCGCGAAAGCTGAAGCATGGCTGTGTTTTGCCATACATGGATCGAACGTGAGGTGTATAAGCGGCTAGGCAATTCTCATGTGAGTTTTTAGACTGCACATACAATTGTCGCGATCAAAATAGGAGTTTCGCAATTGGCGCGCGTAGCTTGCACCGTCATGCTGAAGAATGAGCACGCCCTGGTTGGCGCTTTTTTGCGCTATCATGCAAATTTATTCGGCGCAGAAAACTTGTTTGTCTTTGATAATGGCACAACGGATCAGGAGACCCTTGAGACGCTTGCGCGCTTCGAAGCCGAAGGTGTTAACGTCGACCGCTCCTTTCCCGAAAAACAAGATTACACTCAGAAAGGGAAAATAGTCGGGAACCTAATCAAACGACTTAATCGTGATGCCGACTATGATCTTTATATTTTACTAGATTGTGACGAATTTGTTGCGATGAAGATCCAAAACGAATATACTTGTAATCCGGAAAAGATCCATAGATATCTGGACTCCTTAAAAGGAGAAAAAAGGATATTGACTGTGAATCTTAGTCTATCAAATATTATTGGTAAAATATACCAGTTTCAGGCGGCCGCATACTTAAAGACAATATTTCCTCGTAACGTTTTGGTAGAAACCGACCATGGCCATCATGCGGGCACGTCCCGGACCGGAGCGGGATCTGCTCCGTGCGACATTGTTTACGTTCACTACCACTATCGTCCTTACGACGAGGTTGTCAGGTATGCGCGCCAGAAACTGAGCACAGTCATGCCGTCCGAGGTGCTCGATGATGTTGACAGGCTCCGGTCCTACAAGGGGCAGGGCTGGCATATGGTGGACTACCTAGTCGGCGGCGCAGAAGCCTACTACGAGCAGTTCCGCAACGTCTGGAATCCAATCATCTTCTCTGAACTCGGCGCCAAGTTTGCAGAACTTGAAATCGAGGCACCATTCTGCGCATTTGCCTTGCCGCCAATCAGCGGAACCAGCCGGAGACGCACACCAGTACATGTGGTGCTGGACGAGGCGAGTGGGCAAATTGTAAAAGGGTGGGCAATGGATATGGCCCGCCCCGAAATCCCGGTTCAACTCAAGTTTCTCATTGACGGAGTGGTCGTTTACGATGGTGTGTGTGACGGGAGCCGCCTCGACGTGCTTGCCAACGGGCTGAAGTCGGGACAGGTGGGTTTCTCCTTCGTCCCGCCTAACTGTGTTTCTGACGGCCGTCGGCATTTTCTCACCATGCAAGACGCAGGTGGCTCTCCTATGACGATGCTGGTTGAGCAAATCGAACGCTGTGAGGTGGATATCCTTGCCACCGGTCCGGCCTCTGTCGCGTCCCTAGCCAGCATCGGTAATGTCGACGGCGTCTATCATGGGCGTGTTCACGGATGGGTGCTGCGCTCCATCGACACACCCGAAGGGCGCCGGCTGCTTGGGCGCACAACGGTAGCGCTTCAATACAAAGGTCATATCGTTGCACAAATGACGGCAAACATGGAGCGGCTCGACGTTGCAGGATCACTAAGGGCTCATCCGGAAACAAGTGCTCGTGCTGACGGGCTGGTTGGTTGCATGGTGTAGTTCCATTCGCCGTGAAAGGCATCGCGGCTGATGTTGAGGCCGTCCATTTCTCGATCGGACACGAC
>JAABUK010000396.1_pt1 | contig 93324 bp, 139 predicted proteins | sample 5559141 | NCBI WGS metagenome assembly JAABUK01 (sample SAMN10711869, study PRJNA513367) | rock metagenome | isolation source: Antarctica rocks | place: Antarctica: Victoria Land, Pudding Butte nord | collected 2016-01-03
GCAACCCGCCCCTATCTCCATGCCAAGCTTTGTTAGTAGTTCGGAAGCACCAGACGCCGCGTAATCCACAGCGCCCAAACCACAATATTCCTCAGCTCCGAAAGCGTTGGAGTCGGATCGTGTTCCCTTCCAAGCGCATCCTCAAATAGATGCGCTCAAGCTGAAGATAGGTCATATGCAGTATCATACCCAGATCGTAGTTGCTACCGGCGTCCAGGTAGCCATTGCAAATAAAATCCTCCAGGTGCTCCATCCGACATGCCTCCATCTCTGCAAGCTCTCCCGACGAGGACTCCATGTGTTCCCCCAACTGATCAGGATGTGACAGTCATGCACGACCGGTGAGCGTTACGCTTACGCCAAGACAGATTTACGCTGGAACGGACCTGTGTGTTGACTTTACTGGGAGAGAGCGCGACTTGTCCGACAGTCTGCTGCAAGCTACCACGAAGCAGCAGTTCGAGAACGACCAGCCATATGCGCGCAGCACCGGTCTGCGCTGGTCGGGCTGGGCTGAAAAGTTAGCAGCGTAGCTTGTTGTCGCGAAAACCTGATGAACATACAACAACTGCCCACCAGCGTGGGCAGGGCTATCTACAGCCATGCCACTGCTGCTCATAGATTCTTAGGCCGCAGTATTCAACCATCACGGTCCCGCCAAGATCGCTCACCGTCTGCAGCGATCAGAACACGCTGTGTTGCACGAAGTAGCACACGCGCAAGCAGATGGTCTCGCATGAGTACAGCAGTGCGCAGACGCACTGTCGTTTGTGAGGCCTCCCGACCGAGCATGTCCGACTCTCTCGAGGAGGTGGGAAATTGTCAGCTTGAACCTCAGAGCTGACATACGATCTCGAGCCAAACTGTGCACCAGTTTCGCTCATCATTGCCGCAGATGGGACTACGGGAACGCATTGGAGCTGTCTTCCGCTTTCTTGCTGATCAGCCTGAGGCCAAAACAATCATGCAAGCAATGCAATTTGCCTCTACATTGCTTTTTGTAGTGCTCTACATTTGGAGCACCTACAGTCCTCCCCCATTGTGGTCAATCCGATACAACCTGGACCTTTTCCTCTGCTTCATGTTCGCCGTGGACTATGTCTCCAGATTTACGGTACGCCATGACATCAAATGCTGATAGCATGCATGCCTAGCAACTGACAGACACACACATAAGGACACCGCAGCTTGCATGCTCTGCAAAGAGGCAGATGACTGACAAATTCTCAGCTGTGCCAGCAAGCAGGCATCTCTCATGTTGCACCTGCACGTTCATGCACCTGGCTGCTTGGCATACTAGTCTCAAATTGCTGTATGCATTCTGAACCTGCAGCAGCTACAAAAGAACTTGTTCATCAGGCGTGTGCATTACCTGAATGCCGTCGCTGTGGACAAAAGCTCTGGTATTGTCATTGCAGGAAGCAGAGAGTAAGTTCCGCATGGTGACCAGTATGTGGAGCATGTTGGACTTCTGTGCCTTTGCTCCCCCTCTGGTGGAAGCCATCCTCATGCACGGAGCCCGCCTGCCCTTCAAACTGGGCAGGTTTGACTTCAGATGGTTCAAGATCCTCAGGTGCGTGATGCATTCAAACCACAGCAGGCTCAGCATACTGCAGCCTTCCTCAGGTAGATGATGCATTTAAACCACAGCAGGCTCATCATACTGCAGCCTTCTTCAGGTAGGTGATGCATTCAAACCACAGCAGGCTCATCATACTGCAGCCTTCCTCAGGTAGGTGATGCATTCAAATCACAGCAGGCTCATCATACTGCAGCCTGCTCAGATACGAACAAACAAGGGGCATCAGCAGCCATATCACTGGACTGTTGGCATTGACTTGAGGTCATATGCAAGACATACATGGTGCTGGCCATGCAAATCGGACCACAGACATTCTTCTCATACTGTCCATACATGGCTTTGAGAGCAGTCAGCATATCAACGTAGCTGTGATGAGTAGCTACCAGTCAAGGCAGAGACTATGGGTTGTCTCAGGTTCATTTCCTTTTCTTAGGACTACTGCACATGTTGGTCATTGCTTCTTGCTACACGTTGTGTGCATAACAGTGTCAGCACTGCATCACCACTAGCTGTCCATTGATTCTCTGTTGTCTTCACAGGGCTTTGAGGGTGATGCGCATCAGTTTGCTGGCTGGTGAGCTGCAAGCCATGAGGCTGAGCAGCAGCGGCGCCTTGCTGTCAGGAGCTGCCAGCTCGCGACTCTTCCAGCTCATCACCTCTGTCCTCACCCTCCTCTTCACCACCTCATCCATTGTAAGCTCTTTTCAATCTCGAAATGTCTTTGTTGATTCAGAAACGTCATCCCTACACTGGAAATCTGAACTCAGAAACGTGTGGGGACAGTCAACACGCATTTCTACATTGTGGAGATGTTTTAGCTGTCCTCACCCTCCTCACCAACTCGTGAGCGGTCAAACTCCTCTCCTACTTGGTTTGCGCGCAAAAACACTTCATTGCCTCATCCATTGTGAGCTGTCACCACTCCTCTTCACCACCTCATCCGTTGGAAGCTGTCCTCACATTCCTCTTCACCACCTCATTCATTGTGAGCTGTCACAACTCCCCTTCACCACCTCATCCATTGTGAGCTGTCATCACTCTCTTCTTCACCACCTCGTTTATTGTGAGCTGTCAAACCTTCTCTTCACCACCTCATCCATTGCAAGCTGTCAAAATGCTCTCAATTTGCCCTCAAGAGCACTTTAGCCTAGGCACAATGTCAACAACTATCTACACAGTCCTTCAATGGCTGCTGCAAAGAACAGAGTATACCTCAGGTTGCAGTATATGCATAGGCACAACATTCATTTCTCAATAGACCTGCTGTGTTCATCTGTACTAACTCTCTTGCTCTTGAACAGGAGTCCAATGGCTATGAGCACACTGCACGTGTGGCTGCTGTGTTGCTCAGTATGTTTTCATCAAGTACAAACCACAGCTGAGCACAGGCTTGCCGTTTGGCAGCATTTAGCGGCAGCTCAAAATACTCCCAATTGCCTGCTCTCATCAGGCTTTAGTGAAACAGTAACAACAGCACAAGACTATGAACTGCAACACGATGGCTAAGGTGGCAGGGTTGTTGTTGGTGTGCAGGTGCACCTGGTGGAGCGCATTCCTTGGCATGAAGCCCTGTACTTTGTCACTACAACCCTCACCACAGGTACTTCTTCTGCACACTACCAATTAAAATGTCAGTTTGTGCAGCCCTTTCTGTTTTTTCTGCATTCATTGAGCATGTGTCTTCCCCCAAGGTTAGGTGTGTACAATCATGCTTAGCTCAATATATGAGGTCCTATTTGCCAGGCAGAGTACCAAAACCATTGTGTCTTGGTGTCCTCCATTTCACACTGCCCTTTGGGTTATCAAAGTCAAGTGTACTAGATGCGGTATTGTATGGCAAACTCCTGCCACACTTAGCTCATGTCAGTAGTGTAGCAGGCTTGTTTTTGAGCCTGACCGACGCATACAATTCCATCAGTCAGACCTGTATGTTTTAATCTGCCACTTTGGTAGCAGCAGCTTGAGCTGCCTCAAGCACGCTTCATGCTGCACTGCCTCAAACATGCTTTCCTGCTTTTGTTGTGAGGTTGCAGCCCAGCATGAAATGCTGCGCTGCAACTCACTGGGCTCCTTGATTGTTGATTACATGTGCCAACTGCACTTGCTACCCGTCTGATCAATCACAGTCTTTGTCCACGTTCAGTGCAATGCAAGTTCACATACATGCAATTTCACTCCATTTGATCTAGCTTGGCTTGGTTGGACTGCTGCAGCTGATACATGCAATGCTGCAGTTGGTTTCTCTGGGCTGCCGCCTTAGCAGGCTCCCATTATGACCGCTGAAAAGCAAGAAGTTTCCTTTTCTTTTTTCTGCAGTTGGGTTCGGGGACATGCTGCCCGCGACCTTTGTGTCTAAATTCCGTGCAATATAAGTTCAACCACAAGTAATCGATTTCCATTGAAAAAATGTTTGATCTACCTTGATTTGGTTGGATTGCTGCAGCTGATACATGCAATGCTGCAGTTGGCTTCTTCAGGCTGCCACCTTAGGAGGCTCCCAGTATAACTGCTGAAAAGCGTCAATTTTGCTTTTCTTTTCTTTCCTTGTCGCTGAAAAGTTTTTTTGTCCTTTTCCTGCAGTTGGGTTTGGGGACATGGTGCCCATGACCTTTGTGGGCAGGTTTGCGGTGCTGGTCATGATTTGTGTGGGGGTGGTGGTCATCCCGGTGCAAGCCAGCCAGGTCTACACTCAGCTGCAAGCCAGGCGAGTCACACTTGGTGAGATGCTCTGTGAGCAGCATGTTTTGTGAGATGCTTTGTGAGCAACCACACCCAAGCAGATATTTTATGCTCGATCATGCATGATGAGATGCTTTGCAAGCAGCAACACTTGGTGAGATACTTTGCGAGCAGTTACACTTGCTGGCATGCTTTGCAAGAAGCAACAGTTCGTGAGATGCTTTATGAGCGGCCTCATCATGATGCAAGGCATGCTCATAACCGCGTGATACTCTCTTGAGAAAGGGCATCCGCTCCTAAACCCGTGGAGGCTGTACTAGGAGAACCAAAATTGGTCTGTATGAATCATGCAACAAACAGATACAGGTGAAATGGAGAACTGGTGTACTATTGTAAAGAACTCGTCAAAGGATGTACATGTGCAAGCCCCTCAGCTGCATGTTCTATATTTCAGTCCGGTCAGTCCAGTTCTTGATTCGGGATGCTGGTCTGCAGGACCAATGCCGGACAAGCACATGCCGACAGTGCTTGCCAGCACACGCCTCACAGAAGTCAGGGGCTTCTCAGACTTCTGCTCTGAATTCTTTCAGGTCCGCTGCAACATGCCTGTCTCATTGTTCCTATGTCTGCCTGCCTGCCTGCCTGCCTGCCCGCCTGCCTGCCTGCCTGCCTGCCTGTCTGCCTGCCTGCCTGCCTGCCTGCCTGCCTGCCTGCCTGCCTGCCTGCCTGCCTGCCTGCCTGCCTGCCTGCCTGCCTGCCTGCCTGCCTGCGCATCTGTCTGTCTGTCTGTTCCCCATATGCCTGTCTGTCTGCCCGCATGCCTGTCTGTCTTTCTGTTTGTCTGTGTGCTGGTAGACTGTTACTGTTGTTCTGCTAGCCTTGTCTGTCTTATGTTTCTTGGGCATGCACACGACTTGCCAGGGCTGCGTGGATGGATGTACTGCTTACATGCTGCATTGCCTGCTTGAGGCTGCACCCTGCTGCACATGATGAGCGTATACAGGCTCTGGAAGAGAGTGGACTGCCAAAGAAGCTGCGTATGGTGGTCATGTGCAACAAGCCCTCCTTTGAGTTCAGAGCTTTCCAGGTCACCGACAAAACTGCACACAAACTTGCTTATCTCTGCAGTCACCACTCTTGTGCATGATGAGCTTGTGCAATATACGACAGTCCTTGTACAGCAACATAATTTACTATAGCCTGATGTGATAACAATGCCATATTTTATTTGCAAATGCCATACACACAAATACTAGCCACAGGAAGCCGACAAGTCTGTCAACAGCTCATTTTGTGAGCCCTAGGTTTGAACAGCATCAGAAATCGGAACCTGCATAGTAATTCAGCAATCATCGTCAACCAGCTCACAGCAGAATCTTGGCCAATGTATGCATGACATGCTGATGATGCTGTGAGTCGGCACCTCTGTTGCATCTTCAAGGTGTATCCTGTACTCTTGATTCATTGACAACGACTGCTGTGTACAGGAGCTGAATGAGAAGCGCGTCACATTAATGGAGGGCACCGCACTCAGCGAGCGTGATTTGCAGCGCTCACGAGCTGAGTCTGCGAGTGCTGTATTCCTGCTAGCGGACAGGTTCAGCCCAAACTACCAGCAAGAAGATCTGAATGTCCAGTTCCAGGTGAACACCATTACCAAATGTCTGCAGCATGAGGAGAAGCTAAGACTTGGCTTCAGGAGGCTTGCCTGGCTTTCATGGTACATGTCGAAATCAACCACATCAGGGTGATCTTGTTGCACCTGACGCTTCAGTGTATTGTACCGTCTGCTGTGCGTCTCACCCTGCTGATTTGGTGCAGTATGCAGGCTTTGGCAGGGCAGGGTCATGTGGTGCATGCGGGCAGTGAAAGCTACTTTGGTGCATGTGTGCAGGCGTAGGCTTATAAGACTGATTGTGGTGCGTATTTGCAGGTGTAAGCAACCCAGAGCTATTTTGGTTCATGTGAGTAGTGGTTGTCTTGCTGCATGTATGTAGGTGTAGGCAATCCAGAGCTATTTTGGTTCATGTGGGCAGTGGCTGTGTTGGTGTGTATTCAGGTGTGCGGAGTGGAGCTGTTGTGATGCATGTTGGCCGTGAAGAGCTGTTTTGGTGCATGTTTGCAGACGTGGGGAGTAAACAGCTTTTGAGCGCATGTTGGCAATGAATCGCTGAATATGTGAGTGTGTGCAGGTGTGGGCGGTGAAGAGCTGTTGTGGCGCATGTGTGCAGGTGTGGGGAATGAAGAGCTGTTTGGGTTCATGTGGGTGGTGATTTTTCTGTTTCATGTGTGCAGGCGCCGGCACTGAATAGCTATGCTGGTGCATTTGGGCAACAAAAAATGGTTTGCTGCATGTGTGTAGGCGTAAGAGTAAACAGCTTTTGGGTGCATGTTGGCTACAAACAGCCGAATTTGTGAGTATGTGCAGGTGTGGGCAGTGAAGAGCTACACCAAGAGTGTGCCGCTGTACATCCAGGTGCTGCAGCGCAACAGCCTGCAGCTGATTGCGCCCTTTCTGGACCCTGAGCATGACGTGATAGTGAGCATGGAGCAGACGCGGCATCGCCTGCTGGCCCTCTCCTGCCTCTGCCCTGGTGCCTCCACCCTCATTGGTCAGCCCCCCTGGATATTTGCAGACACTTAGAAATACATATATTTCTTATTATTTATATTATATTGTTTTTTTTCAATGCCTTTGCATTATTTCATGTTTTGTAGCAACTAGAAGGAAAGCAAAGGCGTCCAAGTGGAGCGCTCTGCTTCTGCCTGTTGTGCCCTTTATAGAACAATGAGGATTCAACACGTCTAATCCCATCACCGTATACTCTGGATCCAACGAGGTGTGTTGTGTGGCACACCATAGGGCAGTGCTTGCTGTTTACATTTACAACTCAGGATAATCATGAATTAGAAGCTCCAGGACAGAGGCAAAACATCATAGAGTGTGCTTCACAACAAAATGGACCAAAAACCTCTGTCAGTATATTGGATAAGCTTACAAATTTGCAGAACACATCCTATCACTCTCTCTTAGTCCATTCTTGTACCCTGAACTGGCAGGTGGCCCATGAGTTGGCCCTTTCAGTTTATTGACAGATGCTTACATGTTTTGACAGAGGCTTTGTGAGTATCTTTTGGTGCTGCATTGTCTGACTTCTTGATGCATGCAGCTAACCTATTGTTTGACATCGTGATGCATGCAGCCAACTTAATGTCTGACGTCATGATGCATGCAGCCAACCTAATGTCTGACATCATGATGCATGCAGCCAGCCTACTCCACACAGCCATTGTGTCGCTCACAGACAGCAGGCGTAGAGTTATGTTGCCTGACATGGTGTGTGTGATGCATGCAGCCAACCTGCTGCGCGCAGCCAGTGTCTCACCCACAGACAGCAGGCGTAGAGTTGCACTGTCTGACATGATGTGTGTGTGTGTGTGTGTGTGTGTGAACCCTAAATATAGCCAACTTAATGTCTGACGTCATGATGCATGCAGCCAACCTAATGTCTGACATCATGATGCATGCAGCCAGCCTACTCCGCACAGCCATTGTGCCGCTCACAGACAGCAGGCGTAGAGTTATGTTGCCTGACATGGTGTGTGTGATGCATGCAGCCAACCTGCTGCGCGCAGCCAGTGTCTCACCCAGTTGCACTGTCTGACATGATGTGTGTGTGTGTGTGTGTTTGTGTGAGATGCATGCAGCCAACCTGCTGCGCACAGCCAGTGTGTTGCCCACCGACAGCAGGCGTAGAGTTGCACTGTCTGACATGATGTGTGTGTGATGCATACAGCCAACCTGCTGCGCACAGCCAGCGTATCGCCCACAGACAGCAGGCGTAGAGTTGCGGCAGGCAGGCGCTGGCTGCGGGCCTACATCAATGGCTGTGGCAACAAGGTTTGGAGGGCCTCTCTTCATGCCAGCCTGACGGGCAAAACCTTTGTGGAAGCTGCTGAGTGGGCGTATCGCAGCGCCGGCTTTGTGCTCATTGGTCAGTGCCGTTTCCTTGCAGCAGCTGATTTTGCGCTATGTTCATTGCTGTCTTGGGCCGGAGACACGAGCATATCAAGTGGTTATTGTGTAGTTCTGTATCCTTGCAGCGACTGTGTTTGCATCTTGTGACTTGCTGGTTTGGGCTTATATAGAAGTGCATTGCGATGCCAAACAGTCTGAACACCCAAAACCTTCTGTGAAGCTGATGACTGGGCCTTCGCTGCATATGTACACCATGCGGCATGATTGTCGTTTTCAACTGCTAATGCCCAGTTTCTCCTTCCGACCAACCAAGATTCTTAGATTCCCAGAGTAAGATTTTAAGATCCCCAGGGTAAGACTATTCCTCCACTTGCTGCCTGGACATGAACAGCTATGTCTTTGTGAAGTGGGCCCGCCTTAATGCCCTACTTGCAAGCAACTCATGCCTTCTGGTTTGTTCCGTTGGCAGAGCACCTCATACCACCTTTGCACCTGCAGCCTGTCTCCAGCAGGACCTTCAGTCCTGACCTGCCTTAGCGCTGTCAAGGCCGGCAAGAGTTCTGGTAACAAGCTCCCTTTGCCGCTGCACCATGCTGCATGTCAACACACCTCAGGCATATGCTTGTTGAATGTACTTACCTAAGCAGCTGTACCTGGCCAAGCAGACATGATTCATTCAACTTGAACTCAATTCAGCTCAGCTCAGCTCCATTCAAGTCGGCTTCACTCAATGAAGCAAGAATAACTTGACTCTGGTTTGTACAGGTGTCATGCAAGGCAAGAGTGTAATGGCCAACCCAGGGCGGCGAGTGCTGACAGGGACCGAGCTGGGCATAGTGGTGGGAAGCAGCCAGGAAGCTGTGACGGCAGCCATGCAGGTTGCCTACAGCATGCCCCCTCCCCTAGAAGAGGCCTCTGCCATTGCTGAAGAGGCAAAGACGCGCTTCGAGGTAAGGCTTCTGGTGGCCAAAACTGGTGACATGCTGGCCAAAACATGCTGGTGACATGCTGGTGGCCAAGACTTGTAACATGCTCAATCAGGTGCACCTATGCATGGGCAAATATACATGTGTGTAGAAAAGAACAGAAAAGGAAAATGTATGCCTTTTGGCGTCAATTTGATGGGAAGCCAAGAATTCTACCGGGCTGCCCAGGGGTTCCAGTGTATATGAACATACTGAGTAGCGTACCCAATGCATGTAACAACTCTGGGGTAAGATTTGTATGGCTGTGACAGCAGCAATGCAGCTGGATGACAGCATGGCACCTGCTCTTGGGATTCTACTGCTATGTAAGTTGCGTCGGGTGCGCTACATCCCATTGAAGCTCCTTTGGCAGCTGTGCGGTGTCCATTGTCTGCTGTGTGTGCATGTCATTAGGTCCTTTGTGCAGGATTCTCACCAAATTGGTCCACTACTCGTGTTCAAGGTGTTGCGTCGACCATCTATGTGTACAACTGGACAAAAGTCTCGCACGTACCATGATCAAGCTTTGCACAGTGACATCAGATCTGTTGTCCACCGTCAGCAGTTGCATGCAGACTCTTGAGGATGATGATGACTACTACCTGTGGGATGAGGGGGGTCGGCCCTGTATACCTGCCCCGGGGTCCCGCCTGGATGAAGCTGTACAGGACGTGCTTTGTGTTCCTGAGTGGCAGGAGGAAGGCATTCCTACCAAAAGCAAGCAAGGTAATTTCCTTGACTCAAAAGCAGCTTTTTAAAAAGGCAAAAGATCTGCGCTCTGCAAGATGTTTGTGTCATGAACACACCCCAACGACATACAATGAGCATGACTGTTGGGTCACATCAGGCTAGTGCTGGAGACATTGGGGCTGCGGGACAAATGCATTGGGAGCTCTATTAGTTTCTGCTGAACAAGAAATAAATAAAGCAAAGTATCAACAGTGGAAACAAAGGAGAACAAAATACAATAAGCATGACTGATGAGTCACATCAGGCAAGTGTTGAGGACATTGGGGTTGTGGGACAAATGCAAATGCTGGTACATGACTCACAGCAAACAGCCGCTTGCTGTTTTGGCCTCAGTGGGCATCAGGAAGCATCATACCAAGGGCTTTGTGTCAAGCTATTGAGTATCTCTGACTGCCTACCTCAAAGCACAAATCTGAGATCTGCCGCTATGTGAACATCCTGATGTTTGCAGAGGTGAAAGTGACCATGTACAATACTGGTCAACAGCCTTGAGTGCGCTGTGACTGCAGCGATGCAGGATGTACATCATGTTGCCCCTACAGGCTGACAAGAGTGACTGGCGTTGCATGCCAGCTGTGTACCATGGCACGAATGCTTTCAGAAGTCAATGTTGCATGCAGTTTGTCCAAGTTGCTTAGTGTATGCTCAATTGAAAGAACACAGCCTGACAGCAGAATGCCCTTGCACTCAACATGCCTGGCAGCCTTCACTCAAGCTGCTGAGACCTCTGCACAATGCTCCTCTGCATTTCAAGTGCCCCTCAACTGCTTTTGAACTGCCCCTTGATTGCTACTGAACTGCCCCTCAGCGGCTTTTGAACTGCCCCTAATTTGCTTTTGAACTGCCCCTCAGCTGCTCCTAAACTCCTCCGCTCTTTGCTGTGCAGAGTATGACAGGCAAGTGGCGCAACACAGGGATGCCAACACCCTAGTGCCCCGCCAGCTGGCAGTACCTGACGCTGACCGTATTGCACGTAAGAAGAAGCGGAGGCGAAGAAGATGGGAGAGGCAGCAGAAGGCTGCAGCTGAGCAGCCAGTTAGGGTTCTGGAAGGGTACACTGCGGTTCCCTCCCCTGTGGCCATGTTGGCGCCAAGCTTTGCCTCCAAAACTGGGACTGACAGCTATGATGATGAGGAGGACTACATCTTGGATGAGGAGTCTTCTTCAGGTGTGGGACCCCACAAAGTCACATCACACCTGATTCTTTTGCGTGCGACAGGAACTGCAAGCTGCAGCATTAAACGGCATGCCAAGCACGATTTATGATCTGCAATTGGAACTGCATGCTATTCGCTATTGTATTGCCTGCAATGGAAACTGCATGCTGCAAACTGCGTGCCATTCACGTTGTGCACAACTCAGCACATAGCGTGTATCGTGTTTCAGTTGAGCATATCTGCATGCTGTCCAGAAGATCTGTCCAATGATAGCCTGTTGACCGGGAGTTGTCTTACCTGCAACAAACAAACACTCAGCACTAGCGTAGTATGCTGGAACTGAACCATGACACGCTGTCGTGCAGATGAATCTGATGATGAGTATGCGCCGTCAGCTAGCATGCCCAGTGCCCGCATCTCCACCAGTATGGTGAATCAGGCCACTGCGCACCTGCAGAAGGATGGCAGGTCAGGGCCAAGCAACACTCTACATGCCTTTGGGTCAATTGACCTGTCTGAGGTTGTTCCTGTGCTATGGTTGTGCTGTGCTGGGCTGCGCAGTGCTGTGCTGTGCTGTGCTGTGCTGCGCTGTGCTGTGCTGTGCTGTGCTGTGCTGTGCTGTGCTGTGCTGTGCTGTGCTTGGATGATGTCTGGTCACCTGCTTTGGTGCGGAGGTGGCATGCGGCAAGCCCCACTGGTTACAACACAGGCAGCATCTGACTGTACCATTACTGTGTCATGACTATGTCACGAGTACAACCTGATTGTATGCCAGCCTCGTGACCAGCATACATGTTTGTCACATCCTGCAAAATTACACTTGCCATTGAACAAGTTGGAATGCCACATGTTAGCCATGCTCTCTCTGCAGCTGTCCCTCTCTCTAGTGCACACATCTTGTTCTTTTGTATTTTTCCCTCTACCAATCAGCCTTGGCAGCTCCAGGGGGTAGTGTAGCACTGTCAGCTGCCTTTGTCTGTGATGCAGTCTATCCTCCTACATTTGCATCCCAGCTTTGGTTAAAATGTTTGGCTGCAAGCCTGCATGCAACATGACATTGTCATCATTGATTATTGTTGCAGAGCCATCTATGATCAGTCATATGAGGACATGGCATGGCATGTGGGCGACAACAACGGCATGCCTTCAGATTCCCGGGGTCCCATGTCAGACCTGGCCCAGTCCATGGCGCACCATGAGACCCCCCCTGACCCCATCCCAAGCACCAGTGGACGTAGCAGCAATGACAGCATCAGTAGCAACAGCAGTGACAGTGGCAATAGCAATAGTGAAGCTGATGACGGCAAGAAGAGTGAAGGTTTGAAAGCCAACATCAGCAGCAAAGTGCAGTCAGCCTTGAGGCAAGCTGCGAACATGGACTCTGTTCCAGAAGACGAACAGGCCACAAGCAACAAACGGTGGCGGCGCAGCAGCGCACTGCAGACCATTGCCTTGGACAGTGAAGACTTGCCCAGCTCTCCCCCCTCTTCCTCTTCACCTGAGGTCAGTCCCTGGTCATGCTTGGTACCAACGCGCATTGCAGTGTTCAGCATTCATCGCTTTTTGGAGTAGCAACAGGGCCTGCCTATCTTCATGCAGACACAAGCTACTGTCCCCAGTACCCCATACCCCATACCTCAGCAGGTATGGGTTTAGGGTTTGGGGTTTGGACGAGCCTGGTTAGTTTGCACTGACTTGTGACGCCTTTGCAAGTCAGTGCTGAAGCACGCGATTGCCCGCTCCTGGAACACGGCCAACTTGTCTCTCAGCAGCCAAAATTCAAACAATGGCTTGTAACTTGACAGAACTCCCCATAGATTGCCCTGATGGTCACGATGTTAGTGTAGGTTGAGTGTTGGTAGGCAGAACAAGTGTTGAGAGACTGACGGCACACTTTCTTGGCAGGCTGATGATGATGAAGGGTCTGGGGATGGGTCTGGGGATGCAGACATGAGGGCAGCCAAGCGCTACTTCAGCGGCGATGATGACAATGATGGTGGCGGGCGGCCGGACACAAATGTTGAACCTGAGCCTGGTGCACCACCACCGGAAGGAGTCTCCTCCAGCACCATAGTCTCTGGCCTTGTTGCCTCACGCAAGCAAGATCACGCCGTAAGTTTGCTTGGCTTGTAGACGTGGTTCATTGGATCGAAAAGAGATGAGCAAAAAGATACGAAGGAAGACAGATGATGACACAGAAGGTCTCCTCCAGCACCACAGTCTCTGGTCTGGTTGCCTCACGCAAGCAAGATCACGCTGTGAGTTCCCAGAACAGCTCCCTTAGCTTGTAGATGTGGGTCATGGAAATACATTAATTCATTTGTCTGTTGTCAGTCAATAGACGAACTGATGAATTGCATGATTCAGCATTGTGTGCTTTATTAGTGTGGCATATACATTGCAGGTGAGAGGCGCTGACAAGATTTGTGAGCTGGCGAATCACGTGATCGTTTGTGGCGCTGAAGAGAGCTTCCACAATTTCATAGAGCAGCTGCGGCGGTGCGACCCCATGAGACCCCCCATTGTCATCCTGCACCCCAAGCTGCCTAGGTCCTGGTCCCTCCTGCAGACCATGTTCCAACCCCTACACTATGTTCAGGTACGCTCTACCTGCCTGTGCTGCTGTTCTTCTTTATGGCTTTGTCCATCCATCTGTCTATCATTTTTATCATTATTGTCATTATTACTGTTGTTATCACTACTATTTTCTATTAAAAAAAGTATTATTTTCCGTCCATCCATCCATCCATTCATCCATCCATCTGCCTGTCCGTATCCGTTTGCTCATCCATCCATCCATCCATTCATCCCTCTGGACATGCATTCATCCATCAAGTCATCCATCTGCTGAAGTCATGGCAGTATGGCTGGTTTCTACTGTCCTTGTTAACGTGCAGGATGCCAAGCAAGGCTCTGCTCAAGTTCTTGCAACAAAGCTTGTACGCTGTCGACCTTGTGATCAGGAGCGCCTGATGTACCTGTCTGTGCGTCTGATCAAGTTCTGATAAGCTGTGCTTTGTCGATTTTGTTAGCTGGGAGATCCCATTCTTCCTTCCTGTCAACCAACTCTTCCTTCCTGTTAATCAACTCTACCTTCTTTCCAAGCAACTCTTCCTTCCCTCTAAGCAACCCTTGCTTCTTTTTGCGCAACTCTTCCTTCCTTTCAACTAATTCTTTCTGTTGGCCTTGTGAGCAGGGGGAGCCGAGTGACAGCGCCAGCCTGAGGGGCGCTCGAGCAGCCGAGGCGCGAGCCCTTGTCTTCCTTGGGGCTGCCCAGAGACCCATGATGGTAACTGCCTTGTTACGCCGTACATGCCTTGTTACACCGTACATGAACTTTCAGTTGCATTACATCAGCAGCAATATGCTTACCGTGTGCATGGTATGCGGCTTTGTCACTGTGTGCCCAAGCACTCAACACTGATACGTCGTACTCTTACTGAAACGGTCACTCGATACATGCTGGCAGCCTGAGGGCATGTGTCAGAATGCATTCAGTGAAGAGAGGATGATGCTATGTTGTACAAGCTAGCATGCTGTGTAACAGTGGCATGCAGTATCAAGGAGGGTCTGTGCAGCTGCTGCCACAGCGGCCTGCAGCAACAAGGCACATCAACCATGCACATTTTTGCATGTCCTGATTTTGGCATGAACAGACTGTCTTTGAAGCACGTGGGAGCACTTGCTCAGAAGGCAGAAGTGTCAAACCATCATATCAGGAACTACTCATTCTTCTTGTCTTTGTTCATCATATCCGTGATGATGTTTGATCAGCATCGATCATTCCACAAAACACAAGACTTTTTCTCTACTTTCAAAAACCAGTTCTGTGCATTTGCCCCCAAGTAGAGGACACCGCTTGATCTTTCATCCAAACTCACTCTGGTCTGTCAGTGCTGCAGGAGGCAAAAGCCTAGGCAGCCCGGTATAACACCTTGTTTCTCACTAAATCGACGCCGAAAGGTGTAGTCTTTTCTTTCCTTTTTTGTTTCAGGAGGCAAAGGATTTCTTTTCTTGTCCAGAAGGCAAAGGATCTCTTTTCTTTTCCAGAAGGGAAAGGATTTCTTTTCTTTTGCAGGAGGCAAAGGAGCCTGATGCGGGTGATGATGGCTACCTGAGCAGCAGCCGAGCAGCAGTGCTGGCTGATGCCGAGGCTCTGCTCACGTGTTACGGTGTCGGAGAGGAATCTGGTGCAGAGCTGCTGCACGCTGTCGTGGAACTGTGCTTCACTTCTTCTGTGCGCTTTCTGCAGCCCGGCCTGTTACTCAAGGTAGGGTTCAACCCAATTTGTCGCCTGTGCTTGGTTCTTGTATGTCATTGATGTAATGTTTACTTGTTTGTTGATCTAGTTATTGAATGCCTGTTTGTTAGCTTGACGCACTTCTTCTTGTGGTTGACTTGGGTGACTCTCTGAGCTACACCAACTGCGCTGCCCAAAGTAGTTTTCCTGAGCCATTTCACCTACTGCCTAAGCCAAATTTGCCTTAGGTCTGTTAGCTTGCTAGTGTTTGCTTGGAGCCACAGTGTAGTTTTGCAGTCTTGCATACCCACCAGAGGCAAGTTGGGACTATTTGTGAACAAAGGCAAGTATGCAGGTCTGCAATTGAGGGGCTGTCCATGCAGCTTGGTGTCTGCAGCCTTTGGCAACAAATGTTACATCTCATGCTGTTTGTCAATACTGTACAGATTTGACCAGATGAGTGTTTGCATATGTGACCATATGTGATCTGACCATATGTGGAAGCCCTGATCAAAAGGCCTGCCATGAGCTTGTGAGGAGTCCACAAATCTATGTGTTTTTGCTCCTGCAGATTCTCTGTTTACCCATTGAAAGTGGAGATTATGCTGCAGGGAAATAACCTGACTGATGAGTATGGGCCCAAGAATAAAAATGAGCCTCGGCGCAGCTGGATGATGCGCAAGAGGCAAGAGCGGGCTGCAATGAAGGAAGGTTTGGCTGAATGGCAGGCCAACCCATACTTCTGTGCAGGAAGGGTGACTGTGCCTGCCCTTATGGACACTGTCGCCTGCCAATGCTTCATCAACACGTAAGCTCATGCGTCAGTGGTACAACCCATGCCTGCATCTGTACTAGCCAACAGTCTTTGTGTAAAGGTAGGGTGTGTGCATGAACATTTGTGCGTCGTATGCGCTAGACATACATGCGTACAAATGGTGATTCTGCAGCACAGCAGAAGCAGCATGTCCTCCCAGAGACTGTCCTGCTCAAGTTACACTGCAGATACAGCTGTTAAGCTGAGACGGCCTGAATTTGAGTCTGTGTGAAGTTCCCAATACTGCATATTTTATGCCTACCTATACTTGAGTCTTAGGAAACGCATCATACAGCAAAACCATAGCTGGCTGCAGAAGAATATTGTGAAGGTCTGCCTTTGGCTGAAGTCGCTGGTGAGCATGCAGACCACAAAGCCCTTCATCCATCTTTACAAAGATGCATAGCACATGTAGCTTGTGGTTGGCTGCAGAGGGATGTTGACAGATCTGCTGACAGAGTTTGCTGGGGACGATGGACGAGCCGGCGGTGCTCTTCTTCGGCAGATAGACCTTCCACCAGAGATGGTGGGCCGCACATACGGGGAGCTGGTACAGAGGCTGACCCTGCACCGCAAGCTTGTACCCCTGGGGCTGTACAGACGCAAGAGTGAGAACTCTGCGTGGCGGCTGCAGTATGTTGCAACAAACCCGCCTTGGCATGAGAGGCTGGAGATTTCGGACAGAGTGTTTGTTTTGCGTGAGCGAGGAGGACCTTGGCTGGCTTGTTGAGACAGCCCCTGAGGGATGCTGCCTGTGCATGCCAGCTTCCCAAACCGCTATAAGATGCAGCACGTGACTGGCACTGCTGTACCTACCATGACTTGCAGTGTGCAGCAGGAATCAGTCAACAATGCTACCAAGGGTTGCATTACTGGTAGATGAGCACACGTCTACCTAAGCTGCAGCCATTTGCTTGTAGACAAAGCGTCAGCTGACATGACATTGCCTGACGGATCATGTGCATGATCAAAAAGCTTAGCTCACTTCGGGACCAGCTTAGGATTCGGTCTTCTTTCAACGTGCTTCAATCTTCACCAGTTTAGATAGGTTGACCAGCGAGTTGACTTGCAGCATAAAGCTGGACTGCACAGAAAACAACGCATGTTATCGATTTACAGCGGCGCATGCTTCATGCACTTCCGACAATTATATGCATGTCACCCGTATATTAAGCGAGCTGTGCCGTTTGTGCATCCTGAAGCCAACGGCGCAAGTACACACCTCCACGTTGTAGTCGGCTCTCTTTCCAATATCGCGTTTCATGACAGGAAACATGACGAAAACAGTCTTGCAAGATGTCACCCATGCATGCGTTTGCAGCCAGCCGTGTCCAACCCTGCAGCGCGTTCAACCACACAATAGACCGTACGTCAGCGCAAAATCAGCTTGTGTATTTACAAAGCATGCATACTCCCTCAGACGCAAAACAGCTGTGTGTTGTGCACGTGCTGCACAGTCACAAACTACACTGCCTCAGTTGGACCAAGAGTTCCAGGCTTGGTGGCAAAGTGCTGATGTCAAAGCTGATGCGCTTGTGCCTGCAGAGTTTGCAGGTCAGCATCGTTCTGCAATATGATCGCATGCAATATGGCCGCCTGCAATTGTCCTCAAACACTCACACAATGCTGTGTGCTTAAGATCTTAGAGGCATGGCAGCAGCAACAGCCATCAACTCTGGTGACAGCATTGTCACTCTGCCCAGAACAGCAGCTTTGCTTGTGACCCCTAAAATGAAGTGCCCTTTTCCTGAGTTGATAGACCAGGCCTACTGGGCCAAAAGTCAATGGTAAGCCATATGCATTGCACACAGCAACATTCTGCTGCTCCTGCATAAGTTACAGAACGCACAAGGTGCTGCCAACGCATCATCCGTCGTGTCGACACTTCTCCCCAGACACGCTCAAACACAAAACACTGCTACAAAGCAAAGCTGAAACCTGAGCGTTCATGTCAGCCATGAGAGCAAAAGCAACAGTCACAACACGCTGCAATCAGTGTTTATGCCTGGATTTTGTTGAGCTTGTGCAGGTTTGAGAAGATGGCATTGATGCTGTTGCATGAGCGACAAAAAGGCAAGAATTCAGTGGTCAGTGGGTACATTGAGCAGCTGCCAGCCGAATTTGACACCCTTTTGCACTGGTCCCCTGAAGAGCTTCAGCTACTGATGTATCCTCCCTTGATTCAGCAGGTGTTGGTGCATGGCAATTGGCAATGAATACCTACCGCATGTATTGCTTTCTTGTGTTCTTATTTGTCAACAGTAACCTTTTGGCCACAGTAAGCAATAATGCATTGCAAGCATTGTCATAGATGCATTGCACATGCCTGCTGTTGAACATGGGTGCCCATGCATCTTTTGTACAAATGTCAATCTTGCATTTCACAGCTATTCATGTGAATCAAGATTCAAAAGGCCGTTGCCAGTCAGCTCAACTGTTGTGTACTGCACCAGACTGCTTGACTGCGCCCTACCTAGCTCATCATGAGCCAGCATCTATTGAAACGTTTACTGTCTTGAGGAGCAGCATTAGGTTTACACACTCCAGTACACATAACCATATGTATTGGATCTTCTTTGTCCCCCCTTATGAAAACATGTTCAGACCACCACACTGTAGCATGGCTCTCCTCAGGTGCATCGGAATCTTCATCCCTTGCAAATCCTCAACTGCAGGCACAAGAGTGATAGCAGACCTTGGCTTGCTCATGAAGCACCCCTTAATGCTGACACGCAGGTACAGCAGCAAAAGCAGTCTTGGCATGACCATTACAAGAACGTAAAGGCTGCGTCCACTGCCGATCCAGTGGGTGAAGATGATCTGGTCTGGGCATTGGAGTGTGTTCGCAGCAGGGCATTCAGCGGTCCTTATTCAGGCAAGTCTCAAGCCACAGGCTTGATTGCCCAGACACTGGTCGCGGCCAGATACTGCTTGCGTCAATACAAGATAGCATAGAAGACAGCACATGATTATACACTCATGGGACCATGTTGCAGCATATGTCCACACTTTTGGTAGATCCCTTGGCATCATATGACTACACATTTAGTGGACCTCTGTGCAGCTGTTCAGCGACCATTCTCCCCCTCTGCAGGTCCCCCAGTGAAGGACAGAGCAAAGCTAGTTCTGCCTTTCGTGCTGGCAGCTCTTGCCTACACACAGGTGGCTCACCTGCCTTTGGAACAGATCCTGAATGGGGCCATTGCAGCAGTGCTCTTCAACATCATCTACGACACCTTGCTCAGTAGGAAGCTTCGCTGGTTTGCCATGTGCCCGGTCATCGACTCCATGAACCACCAGAGTACGTCCACGGTATGACTCAAGCATACAAGCACTTCTGTACACACTCACACATACTTGCACATGGATACAGACTGTGTTTTGTCTGCATGTTGTTGCATACTACCAGAGTACGTCCACGGTATGACTCAAGCATACACGTTATTATTTAGTCGTGATAGGCCTATTGTACAAGGCACACCCCAATGGTTGCCAGCATAGATTTAAAAATCCTGCTGAGACTAAGGCCCTGCCTCATGAGGGGGCATTGGCTCTTGAGAATCATACACGTGCTTCCATACACACTCACACATAGAACACACATGGATACATACTGTGCTGCATCTGCATGTTGTTTCCATGTTACCAGAGTATATCCGTGGTACGATCGATGCATGTGTGTGCTGTATGTGCATGCGCCTGCAAGAGTACGCCCATGGTATAACCTATGCATACTTTTGATGCATCTGCATATGCTTGCATGATAGTGGACAGTGCAACATTTGTGCCTGCTCAATGCCTGCAAGCTAAGCATGTTTTCTTGAGCTCACGATTACAAAGGCAGAGATGATTTGCAACCAGAAAAATTATAGTTTATGCAAAAGATGGAACAAAAGCAAGTTGCAATGCGATCCCAGATAGATAGGTCTTTTGAACTGGCAGAACGCTTTAAGAAAACCAGCTAGTAAGCAGACACAGGGTAGTGATTCATTTAGACCCAACAAAGGCAGCAGTGCTTGCAGTAGACAGTCCTGCAGCCATTGCTCTGTTACACACCGGCAGATTTGCATCATCTGCTGTGAGGTGTTCTCACAGTCTTTGTACAGTGACCATGTGTTTTGCCAGCCGTTTCATCCATCTTCTTTATAACACCAATTCTGTTTGCATGGCTGGCACTTGTCTTGCTATGCTACCATGTCTGCAATTTCAAGCAACCAGCAAGCATGGTTGCTTGAGAGGCATTCAGCAATCAGCAGGTTTGGGTTCTTTGCAGAATGAGGTGGCATATGAGTACTTTGGGGACCGCTTCAGCGTCACAGCAGAGCGCAAGTACAAGCAGGTGAGCTCTCTGTACTCCTGTCAGACATGTGCATAGCAGCTTGAGCTGTCCTACTATCTGTGGTGTGAACAAGGCACTGCTGTTGTAGCTGCCAGACCACTAGGGTGTATTCATAACAGTACATGCTTTGTTCCCATCAGCATGGTTTACAACAGTATTGTGACATGTGTTTGAAACTGGAAGGGCAGCAATGCATGCTGAGGTTGCTGTGCCGACAGCCCAGTATGCATGTGAGGAATAGTCTTGGTGTCATTAACGCAGAGTTGGTCTTTTTGTGGCAGAAATTTTGTGTAGCAGATGGCACGCACAGTAAGCATCAGTTAGCTGCAATGGCTTGATGGCTGTACACCTCCAGCAATTTCTTCTACCAGCAATGGTGTTTGCTGTGTTGAAAATGTGAGTGACATGTTGCACACAGTTGTCTTGCTGACGCCAAAGCATCACTTGAGCACGCTCAGTGCAAGTCAGACAACAGAGAGCTGATGCAAAGAGTACAAGAGCAAATGAACTGTCCAACACACAAAATAACGTTAAGTCTTGCAGACAGTTGTCTCTGCGATGCAGGGTGAGCAGGTTTTCATCACATACGGTCAGCAGAGCAATGACAAGCTGCTGCAGTACTATGGATTCGTGGAGCCCAAAAACCCAGCAGACGTTTATGTGGTGACAAACATGCTGCATGCCTTGCAAGACCTACCGTACCTCAACATCAGCAAGGAGAGGATACAGTGTGTTCAACAGGCTGGACTGCTCAATTCCCTTGAACAGGTGTGTGTACAACTGCCTGGAGTCGTCATGTGAGCTGCTTCCAGTACTTCCAGTACAAACAGTTCTCAAATATCTCCCAGCGCAGGAAACGTGTTTTACTGTCCCCAGACGTTTCTGAGATTAGATTTCCAGTGTAGGGATGATGTTTCTGCATGAAAACAGACGTTTTGGAATCGAAAAGAGCTCTTAGTTAGTACAGACAATAATCCCTAACTGAGTACAAACAGCTTCCTCACTCAGTACCGACAGCTCGAATGCGCTGTGTGTGATAAGGCATCCTCATGGTGCCAAGAATGGAAGAGAGTGTTTGCTTTCTGGTTGTGTACCTTGGTCTGCCTAAACAACCTGCAGCAAGTTTGGCAGCTGTGTGCTGATTTGTATGCCTTGTATCATGCGGTCCAAAGCAGCTGATCCAAGATGTCAGCTCAATGTCACAAGGCAGGGCTTACTTGTGAACATTCTTTGACTCTATATTGCAAACCGCTCTGCAGAGGAATCAAGCAGCCAAAAAAGCTTGCCACTCATGATATAAGTTTGTCGGTTGGTCCTATGTTGTTGTGGTGGCTTCATGCTTCCCTGCTGCAGGTGGCCCTGACAAGGCAAGGCATGCCCGCAAAAGCCCTCCAGGCTGTACGGATGCTGTTGGCTTCTGAGCAGCTGCACAGCCAGCGCTCTGCTGCAGACTTTGCCAAGCAGATTGACCTGCTGCATGAGGAATCTTGTTTACAGGTATTGCCCATTGCTGCTGATGATCTCAACATCAGTAACCACCCTCACTTTTCAAGTCTTTCCCATATGTATTCCACTGTGTAAAGTTGCCTCACGCTTGTGAGTCATCCATGTATTACATTGTATGCAGGAGCAGAATGAGCACCGTTACATGCCTGCTGTTGTGCTTTGACTTGTTTGGTTGAATAGTAAGTTTAGTAAAGTCAGCAAGCAGCACATGTAGTGATTTCCTGACTAAACACTGATATTTGGTTGATGCTGCGCAGAGATGTTGATAACAGATTTGGTTTTATGCATGCAAGCTCATCTGTATGCCTGCTTTGCACACAGTCTTTGTTTGCATGCATGCTTGCCTGCATGCTGGTTGATTCTACATTCCACTGTTTGAGCATGCATGACTAGGTCCTACAACATGTCAAAACATTGGGGGTCGGAATGCAAAATGACATGTACTACAGGCTGTCAAAGATGTGTGCGTCAGCCTCAGCAATCAGCAGTCTAGGAATCCTGCAAGGCAGTCTGATAACAAAGTGTCCCGAGCCCGCCAAGATCTTGCAAAGGCTTTTCGGCAGCAAAAGAGTAGAGTGCTGCAAACATGCAGCAAAACCCTGGACAACCAGATTCGTCAAGCAAGGAAGACCTAGGTCATGCCTGTTGACCCACGCACAAGCATTTGGCACAACTGGAGAGCGTGCCTGCAGTAGTGGGTCATGACAAAACCCACTGCACAGGCTGTCAATACACTGCAAGACTACTCTGATTCAGGCATTCCTCCAAGTTCAGCTATCTGCTGCAACATAATGAGACTGCTTTATTCAATTGGTTTTTGGCATAGCATCCATGTAGTGTACATCCCTGTGGACCAATGGCAGATGTGTTGCCAAAACAAATGGCTTGCTCATCTTGCCACACAGACTACCTAGCATAGATCATCCAAAGAAACGTATGTCATTTGGACCCAGCTTGCAGTACAGTTTTCTACTCTCTTGCAGTCCAATGCTGTCAGCATTGTCATGCTGTCTGTCTAGCTCATGGGATGGTGGCTTGGCGTTCTGTATAGCTGAAGTTGGCCAATACGCTTCGCGCCTTGTCACTAACACCTACAGAAAGGTGACATCTTAGTACAGCACTTGATGGATGCAGAGTTGCACGCCACGTCTGCAGGCATGGTAGCCATCACAGGGTTTCGCACCTGCCCACTGACATCCTGTGATGCTCCAGACTCAAGGGCTTGGACCTCAATTTCTACCTGTGCAGCCAGAAGCAAGCAAAACAAGTGAGACCAACAGCTTTGCTATAGTCTGCAAACAAGGCCGATAGACTCTACAAGGCCATGAGGAAATGTGCAAGGGGGGAGGGGGGTCCATTGTTACAATGTTTTACAAGTGGGAACTACGATGCTTGCTAACCAGGTTTGAAACCCGAAACCTGTGCCTAGCAGGCAGTGGTACCAACTACTGCTCAAGCTCAGCCTGGCCCAGCTAGCAATGCAACAAGCCCCAGTGCAGAAAAAGACAGCTGGTGCTTTTCAGCAGCAAGGCATACCTGGGCAGAATGCCTGAGCCAGCTTATCCAATGCACATCATCCTCAACATCTTCATGAGCGATCATGACACAGGCATATTGCCCCTGCAGAAGCAGAGGCAATGTTTGGTCCAGAGACCTGGAAAGGGCTCTATTTAGGGTTGACTGAAACTTCATTGTGCAAGCTGTGCTTACATGCAGCATAGCTGCAGCACAGTAAGCTTTGCCTCATGCTGCTTGCATGTCTTGAGTGCACAAACAAGATGCAGAAGCAGCTTGCACAGAGCAGTGCTGCTGGCCTGACCTGAGTGACACCTTTGAGGGAGTAGCAGTAGTGCAAGAATGCCTGCCATTGCTCTTTATCATCAGTCAACCCAGCGAGAGCCTGTGTGGGAGGCAAAGGAGTGATTTAAACTCATGCCAATGTGCCCAGCGTGGAGGCCAGTGCATCAAATGCTCAGACCGTGTGCCACTCTGCATACATCTTGCATGACTTGAAATTGTGTGGAAAGGTTACGCTCAGCATGCTTGTTCGTACAGACTTACAAATCCAGTTGTAAATTGCACAACTCATCAAGGACCATGATACAGCAACTCACCGAGACAGAGTCAACTAGCAGGCAGACCCCAGATGCAGCAAGGGCCGGACAAGCCTCTGTACAGGCACTAGCCAATTTTTGTACAAGGATCTTCAGAAAATCTGTAGATTAACACATTGTATGAACACATTGTATGAACATAAGTCGTTGATCATGGTGCATAGCTGCGCAAATTCAGTTCCTGGTAAAGGCTCCTACTTGGCCAGACTGATTATGCACCTGCTGAGGTCAGGCTGCTGGTTATTGTGACGGGTATCACTTGTTGTGAAGCGATGCAGTTTGTCAAGTTAATACCCTGTGCAACAGATCGGCGATGACTTCAACACTCCGAGTCAGTTCAGGGCGTCAAACAACTGTAAGCCTACCAGTTTCCTGAGAGCTTGTTGGTAGTGTGACAAGGAATCTTGAACGAGAAGCAAAACAACCTGCAGGACGACATGGACATGATCTCACAGACGTAATGTCAAAGCGACAACGTCATGCTAAAGTATACCCGTAAATTGGCCGCCAGGGCAAGCTGTAACAGGTGAGGGATCACAAAGGCTGCACTAAGATCCAACTTGTCTCGAACCAGTAAAACACCCTCAAGATCCCTTGCTTCGAGTATACGCTGGTCCATGCGCTTCGTCGCTAACTGCAATGATGATGTCCTCGATCATGCAAGCAGTTGATCATAGCCAGCCTTGGTCTTTGTACGCGACGCATCGCGTGCCGTTGCGTACAGCAAAAGCCTCAAGGTCAAGCTCAACAAGTGGAGCACATATCGATTTCTTTGCAACGTCAAGTCGCTTGAGTGCTATTGTATACTTTGTCTGGCATACTTCACTTGGCAGAAGCATACAGGCGATCTTGATCAGACCTAGCTTACTGCTTAGATCGCCTGCATCAGTACTTGCAACCTCTGGAAGCAACTTCCGTTAAGGCGCAGGGGCGCCTGACGTAGGCGGTGCGGCAGGATGATCAAGCTATTTTCTGTCAAGGTAATCGTGGTGATTGTAGCACAGCTCACCGTCAAGGCACAAGGCATGCAGCTCACCCCAGCTACGCTCGATACAGGAAAAGCAGAAGAAGGATGCTGCCGCTGGTAAAGGCATCAAGCAAAGCGCAGGCGAACTCCGGCTGCAGAAAGGTCGGACGCGCGCTGATGTGTCTTTTGCAATGTTGCCCTGGTCATATTTCTGAGAAAACATGCTGCTTACTAGATATATCGGAGCTAGATTTGAAGAAAGGCACCAGCATAAACTTCCCTGAGGGCAAAGACAAGCTGATGCACTTTGAGATCAAGATAAGACCTGAAGAGGGCACTTACAAGTCAGTCTGCCTGCCAGCTGGAACAGTGCTAGGCTTGTTATCTCTGACAGTTTCAGACAAATTTGTTTTTGCAGAGCTGGTACCTTCCTGTTTGACTTCACAATAGCAACTTCATACCCTCATGATGCTCCGAAGGTCAAATGCAAAACTAAGGTATGTTCACCCTGTCTGCCTGCTTGCACCCTAGCATGCAAACCCGTAGCACGTATACACTTATCCACGGCAACATAGAAGTTCTATAGAAATGTGCCTACGAAAGGTCAAAGTTCTCGGTTCCTGCTTGGCAGGTGTTTCATCCAAACATCGACTTAGAAGGCAACATCTGTCTAAACATCCTACGTGAAGATTGGAAGCCAGTACTGAGTATCAGCTCAATCATCTATGGACTACAATTCCTGTTTCTGGTGGGCGCTGCATTGCAAGCTAGACCTTGGCAACATTTCCCTCTAGCCTCGTCACGATATCAACATATACAGTTTGCACTTGCATCATCAACCACCACAATGCGTCGCATGCCTTTTTCAGGATGCAAGTGTGCATGGGACTCAGCGTCTTGCTGACAGTGTCCAAAGACAGCAGATTGCACAGATTGCTGCATGTGTACATGGCTGTTTTAAAAATTGAACATTTCTGTAACAATGTCATGTTGCAGGATCCTAATCCTGATGACCCATTGAATAAGGAAGCTGCTCAGGAGATGCAAAGCAATCCAAGGCAGTTTGAGTACAATGTCAAGAACAGCATTGTGAAGGGAGCTTACATCAACAACGTGTTTTTCCCTCCTGCAAAGGACACATGATGTGTTGCTGCATTTCATTGTACACCAGTGCACCCCTCTGCACTGCCCTCCTTGGATGTGTCTACCGATAGGGGTCTGGTTATTCACAGATGCGTCTACCGATAGGGGTCTGGTTGCTCACAGATGCATCCATGAGGGTTTAGACGCTTGTGCTTGTACTACTATTAGCTGGACTAGCTCCCTGCTTTTGACCTTTCAGTTCTTTACCTGATTACATCATACTGCGACGCACACCCCGACGTGGCTAATTTGCAATGTAACAGCATGCACACTGTGTGCTTCTACATATATTGCAACATGCCAATTGGCTGTGCATACTACTCTGTGCGTGTGTGTGATGATGCATATGGAGGCACTCTCGTACTGGTACGGCATTGAAGCCGCCAGTAAAGGCAGTGGCCTGCTGCTGTTCACCAACATGTTGCACTTCTTCGTGCAGGGTATCCAATGTGCACACGTCGTGATTACAGATTCGAGGTCAATCTGCAATTCAGAGAGATGCATCTCCACAGTAACAGCACCGAATCTTACAGACTGTAGCAGCGCTTGACAAAGAAGGCTTGGTTGAAAAGATTGAGCCTACAAAACTTGGGCCATGAAATGAAGCACACCAGCAGCAAAACTCATGGCACTGTATCTGCTGGCCAGCATCTGAACTGTGCATAACTTGATTGGAACACATAAGCTGCTGCATCCTATGTACTAGGCAGCTCAATGCTGGCCGAAGACAGTGACTTATGACAGTAGGCAGAGTGTACGGCCAAAAACACCCCCTCACACAAACACTACTCAAATTTGACTGTGACTACTGTTTGATCAGTTGGTGACACCCTGGTTGCCGCCGACTGCACTCTTGGCAGCTGACTTGACCTTCTCCCATCCCTGCATGCACCCATCTTTGTAAACAACACTGTAACATGTCATAATATGGCAAGAGCCGTAAGGCATCCACTTGACACAGTGTGTAGACGTGTAATGCAAACATGATGGGTCACCATACAACACGGCAACAAGGGTGTGCAGGAACCCTAGAGGGTGCGAGCAATCACCATGCGCTCAATGTGGTGCACAGCATGGGCAAAAGACTGCATTCATGCACACATCCTGATTGTGACAAGCACTGTGACAAGCACTTTGCATAAGCTTATAGGCACTGAAGGAGAAGACTTACACTCTCGAACTCCATGTTCCTGTCCTTGGCAGCAGCATCGTACTGAGCAGCCATCTTGCCACCCTGAAAACAAGAACACTACATTCAGTCACAGCTCATTGTGCAGGCCTAAAGAAACCATTGCAGCCAGCAGCATGACAACCTAATCCAGGCATGCAGAACAAGCAGCAGAGCAACATGCTGCCAATGGTACGCAGTCCTCACACGAGCACTGTAGCACTTTGTTGCAAAGGCTTCAAGACCACAAGGATCACAGGCTTGCCTTCAATAGATCAACACATCACAAACACAGCACATGTCAAGCAGGAGTCTACCTCGACAATGACGTCATCCTTCTTGAGGGGCTTGTTGTTGAAGAAGCGGTCCAACACATCCTTGGTTCCAGCAGCATACCTCATCTGCAAACATCACAATCAACACACTTCAATGCCCAGCTCCATATGCAGTAGCTCTTGTCTTGTGCTTGCTTCATTGCAATCCGTGTTGTGAAAGGAGGGGCAAAGCATGATCCAGCACATGCACATGTGCAACTGCCTGGGTACTGTTGACCATGCAGCCACTGCAGCTTGGGGTTGCAGCACAGTGTATGAATGCCATTCTAGCAGTATGCTCACATTGGCAAGGCAGTCACACATGCAAACAACAAAAAAATGCCCTCAGCAGGTGCAACAGTTGCCACCCAAATGTGTAACATGACATACATATTCAAATATGTGACATGACATACATACGACACAAGCAGCCATGACAGGGCATACCTGGGCATCTAGGGTGGTTCCAGAGTAGTGAGGGGTCATGGCGTGGTTCTTCATGGTTCTCCAGGGGTGGTCCTTGGGGGCGGGCTGGGGGTACCACACATCACCGGCGTATCCCCTCAGCTGGCCAGATTCCAAAGCGTCCACGACAGCCTGGGTCTCACAGATCTTACCACGGGCGGTGTTGACCAGGTAGCTGCCCTTCTTGAAGTTGGCAATCATCTCTGTGTTGAACAGGTGCTCTGTGCCCTGCAAGCAAAGCCAAATTGCATTGAATACCACAAATGTACAAATGCATGTCATGTAAGGCAGCAGGTGATTTGCATCCAGACGAGCAAAAGCAACCTGCTACATTGTAGATAGGATGTACCATTTGGCATCATTTACAAGCAACAGGATGTGAGTTGCCAGCAGATGGCTAACCTACACATGTAACACAAGTAGCACGCCTGTTACTGTAACTTGGGCACAAGCATTACAGAAGTCATCATGCATGCCATGACATATTACACAGTCCACAAGCTACAAATCTTACACAGGCACAAGATATAGGCAACCTCAACAGGCCACAAGCTACAAACATCTCTGTGACTTGGCACAAGCAATTACAGAAGTCAGCAGGCATGCCATGATATTACACACGCCACAAGTTATAAAGGCCCCACCTTGTGTAGGGGTGCGTTGATGGTGACAATGTCGCACTCCTTCACCAGGTCAGCCACGTCCTTCACGTACCGGCAGTTCAAGCTCTTCTCAAGTGCTGCTGGCAGCTGCTTGTAGTCAGTGTACAGCAGCTCCTTGCAGTCAAAGCCCTGCACACATGCACAGATGTTCTCAATCACAAGTGATCGGGCAGGAACCCCACAACTGCTGAAACCTTGCACACATGCAGAGACAGTTCACAAAGTCGGCTGGTAAACCCTGTGCAAGGTCAGGCAGATACACAACATACACCACATTAACCATGCTGATGACAGTGACTGGCATTTGGCAAGCTTGCAGATAGCAACAGTGATTCTGCAGCATTGTACAGTCAGCCTGCCGACTGCCAAGCATAATGTAACAAAAAGCCACACGCTTGGAATGGGTTTGCATGATGGCTTACAGCAAGTCTCTGCAGCACTCTCTGTCCAATACGGCCAGCTCCCACTGTGCCCACAACCTTGTCCTCCAGGTCAAAGGCACTGCACCAAAACAAGCTGGCCTCAGCAGCAGTTGTATCATAGTTTCAGCATATGACATCAGCGACAACATTGCAAGTGACATCAGCAACAGCAGAAGTGACAGTAGCCTGCATTGTGAATACAGCGGGGAGATTGACGTTGCAGCAAATGGCATCATCAGCAACCTGACATGGGCAAGCTGTGAGACAAAGACACACAACAGGCCACAGGTCATGCCATTGCAGCATCAGCAAGCACACCAAGGAAAATAAAGTCTGCACAGCATGCATCTGGAGATGGGTGTGGTTGTAACAAGAGAACTAGACGTGGGTGTGGTTGCGCAACAAGTAGGTAGAGAGTAGGACTTACTCCTTGGAAATCTGAGCCACGTTCCAGTCTCCAGCAATGATCTGCTTGTGTGCTGGCATGTAGTTACGCACCAGGGTCAGAATCATCATGACCACGTGCTCAGCTACACTGACCACATTGGATCCTGCAGGCAATTACACATCCTTGTGAGGCCATTCAAGCATTTGCATGATGGTACAGAGAGGCAGAGTTTGTACCACTGGCTGGGCTGCTGGCTGCAGCAGCATTGTAGACATCCGAATGACAGGGCCAACCGCAGATGCACAATGATAAGCAACACCCAGATTGAAGCTCTCACAGCTGTTGAAATGCCAGTTGGGATGCCTACCTGTGATCTCAGCAACAGTGACACCGTGCTCAGCAGCTGCTGGCAGGTCAACGTGGTCTGAGCCAATACCAGCTGTCAAGGCAAGCTTCAGCTTGGGTGCCTTTGCAATCCTCTCTGCGTTGATGTAACCAGGGTGGAAAGGTGTGGTGATGACAATGTCAGCCTCTGGCAGGTATTTGTCAAGGTCGCTGTCTTTCCCCTCCTTGGAGTCTGCGAGCACAATGCAATCCCTCAGTGAGGCGAGCGGAGGGTGGCGGGCCCTATTACAAAAGGTAGCACGCAGTACTTCGACAGCAGCAAATGAGTGACGGCGAGCCTACCTGTGACAATGTACTTGTGACCCTGTGACTCCAGCCACTCACGCAGACCTAGCTCGTTCTGGACACATCCTGCACTCAGTCGTAAAGGTGAGATCTCGTCGTCCCAGAGGATGCATGCAGTATGCTTGCTCTCACTGAGCTTTTTCAAAAGGTGTGCATGCATTATGCATTGGCCTTTGTAGTGTTGTACATTTGCATAGGCAGGATACGAAGTGCAGGTAGTATTGCTTAAGCGCACAAATGCGTCTACACCGAAAGCAGACGAATCCGGAGGAGAAGGACGGCGCTTCAGCCGCAATACTGCATACCTAGAAGCCTCTTCTCCTCTGATGCAGATCCAGCCTTGTACAGGATAGCCAAAACGGTCTTGGGGTCGCTAGGCTGAGCCGCGGTGGCGAAGGGAGCCAGGCATTGCACACCGCTCTGGCTAACGAGCGCACGGCTGGCGGCAGCCTTGCTCAGCTGACGGAAGGAGTTGGCCAACATAGTGTAGAATCGAGAGTGGCAACGAAGTACAGAAAAGATGCGTCAAAAGGTAGTTTGTGTCTGAAAGCCGTTGTCTGAGGATGCAATGGGCATGCCGCACTACCCATTTAATGCACATTACGCTAGCTGACTAAGGATAGCGTTGGACTGATGAGTAGATGATTTTGAATCGACTGCCAGCAGGGACATGCAGTGCTGGCGCCGCGCTAGATGTTTTTGAATCCGAGGACAGCTGTAGCTTCCCTGATGATGAAGTGAATTTCGACAAGAACATGAGTCCCAAATTGTAGGCATGAAGTACGTTGTCATGCGCTTCATAATACCTTTGCTTTGCTGATTGGCTGAGTGCCAGAGGCTGCTTTATGTGTAACAGTACAGTCAATGGGCTAGTCCTGCAGCTGCATGTTTGCACCTTAAGATGTCTGAGCCTACGCGCGAGTCAGGTCAACGAATCGCTGCCATTTATAAGCTGGACAAAAAGCATGTAGACCTGACGAAAGAGAAATACCCAGAGAGGAATGTGGTGTATATCTATCCTGTAGAGGGCCTCAACGCATGTTTAAGTGCATTTATCTTGAGCTTAATTCACGCAAGTATACATATTCGTGTGTCTGAGTTGAGGCTTGCAGGTGCTTTGATGTTGCCAGCACAATCAGCTTAAGTCAGTATTAGCGTAATACATATATGCACAGAATAAACACCTGTGCATGCTTTGATTGTCACTGCTTTGATCTTAAGGCTGCAATCATCTGCACTGTGCTGCAGAAGACAAGTGAAAAATGTAAACGGTTTTCCGTTTGCGTGGGTTGCGCAGGTTTTGGTACCGGTGTGCGTTTGTGCTTGCAAGCGCATCTGCCAGCATTCACATCATCACACAGCGAGGGTATGCAAAGTCTGATCACTGGCATCCTGGTCACTGCCATGCAAGTTGCAAGCTCCAGCCTGCAACAGCACTAGCACTTCATGTTGGTTCTGCCACAGGGTCCCCTCTTGAATGCCATGGAATGCCACAACTCAAAACAGAGCAACTTACAGCAGCCAGTATCACGCCCTGGTCTTATCAGCATGAGGCAGGGTGCTTGCACCTTGCTTGTCAACTCAACTGAAGCTATTGGACAGAAGCTGGCCACATGTTAGTATGCACTCGTGTATACAATACCAACTCTTGGAGTACTATACCAAGCTAAGCTTTCATCCTGTACAGCAACCTTGCAGCATTACAGAGCTCAGACAGCATGACTCAGGCTGTTGCCAATATTGTACAGCTCACGTGCGCATGCGACTCTGCCAAAGCTGTTACCTTTGCCGTGCGGCGTGCCATTGCATCAGCCAGAAGTTTGCCTGCGCCAAATCCAGGAGCAAAGCTGCGTAGAGCCCCCTTGGCTGCTTCCTGTTCCCGCTCAAACTGCTGACGCGCTTGTGCAAGGGCTTGTTCCTGCAGCAAGCCAATTTTGCATCCAGGAAGAGAAAAGAAAAGAAAAATGTACGCTTTTCAGCAATCATAGCGGGAGCCCCCTAAGGCGGCAGCCCAGAGCTATGACCATAGGCCATAGTCCAAAGGGTGTTCCACCCAGGAGGATACTGCTATGTATTGTCAGTCATGAAGATGTCTTATGCACTACATAAACTCACCAAAACCATCTGACTATGGCAGAAGAACTTCTTGCATCATTGATAGGATGCTGTGGTCTGACTGGTAGCCCACTGAGCAAGCCACACATAGGACAAACTGTTGCGCAAACATTGAGTGCACATGGACTGTGACTACTGCTGTGTAAAACATGCTTGAGTACAGCCTGCACCTGCTGCTGAAGCCTGTTGCGCTCTTCTTTAGCCTGTACGTGCAAGTGCTGCTGCTGGGCTGACAGCTTGCGCTGAACAGCATCCACCTGAAGGGCATGACACAAGTGGCATTTGCAGTTTACAAAGGTGTGATATAGTGTGTAATGCATTTTATATGCATGTATAGAAGATGCTATAAGTATGTTATAAGTATATTATACAATCAGACTCATCTTTGGTCAGAACATGTATGCCACAAGACACACCTCATGGTATTACATATGTTGCTGGCATGAGCAAGAGCTGAGCAGAGCTGATACAGGGGTCTCAACCATGCAAATGCTAAAAGCTATGATCTGTGTGTCCGAGCCAATCAACCAAACAGCTGTGTGGCTTGCCTGAAGCTTTTGATCTTGCAGCTGGCATTGCATGATGGCTTTCTGCTCTTGCTCCCAAGTGTGCCAGCGCTGTGTCATTGCTGCTTTGTCCTGCAATATGGACCCAGGTGCTGTTCAGTATTTGTAAGGAGATAACACTGTTTTGAGAGGGCTACGCAAGTGTAGCCTCATTTCTGTCCATGACAATCATTTTTGTCACGACCCGAAACCAAGCATTTGTGCAATGTTTGGCAAAACGTGGAGGCTGCTGTGAGCCATGCAGCTGAGCATTCTTATGGCATTATCACAGCATTCTTGTGGCATCCCATGGCATTCTCGTGGCATCCCCATGACATAGCTGAACACGTGCTGTAACTGCCACACATGTTCAAAGCTTATGTGCTGTTGATGACTTGCTTTCAAAGCACAAAAACAGCATAGGCTGTCATGTTGTCAAGTCCATAGCATCAAGCCAAAAGATTGTCTTGGTGACCAGCTTTGCTGTTTGTGCCAAAGGCAGTTGAACCCACCTGCTCGGCTTGTTCAGCAGCTACTGCCAACCTAGCCTCATACTCAGCCCTCAACTCACTGCCATCAGCCTGCTCACCAGTTACCCTGCCCGAGCTCTGAGCTTCCGAGTCTGATGCAGGCGATGCTCGCTGTGTCATAGCCGTCATAGCAGACTGAACAAGCAGGGCCTGCAAACACAGCGTTGCTGTCACACTAGATACCTTGTGATGGGCAAAGAAAAGATGTTGGTGCAGTATGTGAGACAAACAACAAAGCAGCAGCTGCGTAAACAGTGTATGTGCAGCTATATCTGCCAGGGATGCAAGCACCCTTTGGCTGGAGCGGTGCTGCTTGTATGTTATTACACAAGACCAAACTGGGAAAGGGCTTACGAGCTGCTAAAGAGCTGTACCAAGCAGTTTAGGATCTCAATGTATGTTGCCAGATGTACACAATAATGTAGGGATTGATTAGGGGCCATCTGCAGCCTGCAAGTTGTGAGCATGCGTGACTGCATGACACACAGTCACAGCTGATGGCAGCCTCACACAAAAGTGTCATGCACACAATGCATCAAACCTGGCTTGTTTAAGTCACAATCAGTTGGATACTTGATTAAATAACTGATGTAATGGAATAGGTACTGCAGAGCTTGCCTGCTCTTGCATCAGATTCTTTGTGGTCTGCAGCTCTTGGAAGAGTCTCCTCTCATTGGCAGTTGTCAGCTCCTGCATGACAGCTCATCTCTCATTGTGCCCATTGGTTTCAGCAGCAGATCAGCATCATTGACGCAAAGTGTGGCAGTGGTGCCGAAATTGAAATAAGCACTAGGCTCACAGACATCATTTGGGTTCACATCTGGCAATAAGGTTGAATATGGCACGGGGGTGTAATTGGCACAGGGTTTAGAGTCAGGGGAGTCAGGGGATGCAGGAGTCTGGGGGGTTTGGACATGATGATGGGGGTTGGTGCGAGGATGAAAATTGCTACTAGCACGACAACTGGCATTGGGGTAGAGCTGACAATGAGACAATGCCTGCTGTTCAGAAGTGTCCAAGCATGTGCACAATTGCAAGTTTGAAACCTGTCACTGCATAAACATGCATGTGTGGTGTCTGGGCAACTTGCATGCTTCAGGAAGCATGTCCTATATGTAGCTTGTTGACTCAGGCATGAGTATGCAGCACTAGCACAGTGCTGCAGCAGCCATGCACGCATTCTGCATGTCATTTGCAGGTGAAGAAAGAGCTTTGGTCACACCTGCTGCATGGGACCATCATACACGCCCTCAATCTTTGTCTTCATGGCAGCCATCTTGGCAGACAAGTCTGCTTGCACCTGCCCAGCATCTGAGCTTCGCAAAACATCTTGCAGATCCTCATCTTCTACCACCTGCCTCACAGCTGCCGCCTGAAGCTGCTGGGCAGCTGCCTGCTTGTTGGCTAGGGTTCTGTAGTCTGCCTGCAGGTCGGTCAGGGCAGCTGAGAGACCCTTGTTCTCTTGCAGGAGCTGTTCTTGGCGTGCTTCATAGCTGCTGACCACCAACTGCAGACAGAAAAGAAAAGGAAAGACTATGCCTTTCAGCGTCAATTTAATGAGAAGCCAAGTACCGTACTGGGCTGCCCAGGTCCAGCTGTAGACACCCATGACATCTGGCCAAGGCAGGTGAGCTATCATGTCAGGCAACACTGCGGGGTGACATTTAGATGCATGCCTAAGACAAGCACACTTCTGCAATGGGCCTTGTTGACATGTTCTATAGCTGCAAACGCGTGACTGCAGAGTTGCGTGAATGCCGAGAGGTTCAAGCTGGGGCTGACAGGAGAGACTGTGCGCACCAACTACCAACATGTAGGAGGCGAGCTTGGTATCATAGTCTCTATGCATTTGCCAAGATTATCTGCAAGCTGGTGGCACAGCAATCCTACCGAGGTGAAGTGCACTAAGCTGCAAACCAAGAAATCATAGGTTGGCACAACTTGGTCTCACCTTGAGGGTGCTGTCATCACTCTTCTTGCCTGATCTTGCACCAGAGGGGCGCGCAGCTGCATCTTTACTGAAGGCTCCTGCCATGTCAAATGCCTTCTTGGCCTCCCGCTTGCGCTCCATCAGGGTGTTGCGCAGCTGCTCCTTCAGCTTCTCCCCTTGCATGTCCTGTGATGCTCATGGACACATGTGTGAAGAAGACAGCTGTGTTGTGTCATGCACATCGCTGTATGGCTCTCAAGAAAGTCTTGTTTCCGCCAAAGTGGATCGGGCAGCCAACAGGGCAGGGGTTCTTTTGGTTGATTGAAATGATTTGCCAGCATGCTTCTGGCTTTTCAGTGCTGCGTCAATGGGCTGCTCTGCAGCCATAAAGGCACATGACACATGCTTGTTCATACTCAATGCAGGATAGCTGACTTCTGCTCTGAGCTGATCTATACCGGGTTCTTATGCTAGGCATCAATCATCATATCAATGCTCATGCATGCCTTCAGCATGGCGCAGCACAGCGATTGTACACCAGCAGTAAGGTACACTTCAGTCCTGCCCCATGCATCACTGAAGCCAGCAAGCAACCTATCAATGCTTTACAGATGGTGGAAACTGTGGCTCATGTCCACATTAGCGTAGCCCCATTTGCAAAACAATGTGGCGCAACACTGACTTGGAAGATTTGCTTGCTAGCTTGATTGGTGCATGGGGAAGGACTGGTGCGACTACGAATTCCGCCTTGTGAAGTTTGAACTTAGCATACAAGACCAATCAGATGCAACCTCACACATTCTGGACATCGTGGTATGCAAACAAGTGCAAAGTACCTTGCGGCGTATCTCATGCTGAGATTGGGCATGGCGGCGCTGCAAGTCAGCACACTGCTTCTGTGCATTATCCCCGTCTTTGGAAAGCTGACTCAGCTGTCCTTGCAGGTGGCTCTCTTGCACACGCCACTGTAGTCACATCACACATGATCATCTTTGTCTGGAAGCACGTCCTGACCTGTTTGATGTTGAGGAGTGTGTTAGCTGACAGTGGATGCCTACCCCGCATTGCTCATGCTTGTCATGCGCAGCAGCTGTGTGTTGAGTTCTTTTCGCTACAAAGGGAAATCTTGCTTGTTGTGCTTCTTGGATAAAGGCATCAACTTTGTTACTTTTCCAGTCTTATTACCACACAGCATGTCTCAGGACATGCACGAGCTGTGCCCTGACTTACGACACGCACTGTTGACAGCCAGCAAACAAGGCACAGGTAGACAAAGCCAACCTGACTGAGCAAAGTACCATGCTCCCTCTGCTTAGCATCCAACTGTGACCTGAGCCTATCACGCGTTTGCTCTGACACATTCAAGTCTGACCGCATACGCTGGAAGTGATCATCAAACTGAGCACGCTGACTGACATCTCGCTGGCGCTGGACCAGCAAGGTGTGAAGCACGTTGCAAGTATTGGCCAGTTGTTCAGGTTCTTGAGATTGCAACTGGAGCCCGCAGGGGTAGCCAAAAGCTGCACACCAAACACTTTGTGAGAGGTATCTGAAGCCAGAGCGTGTTTGAGCCAACTCCTGATAAGAAAGCCTGTGGTGACCTGCCAGAGTTGAGTTGAGACCAGCCGCACACTTTTGCCATGTGTCTGGTGTAGCATACGCCTCTGCTGCTTCACCACTGGAAGGTTGTAAGCCAGCTTGCAGTTCAAGCTCACTGGCAAATTTCTGAATGACATGATACCACGGTGATATGGTTATGGGGTCAACACATGCTTGGTATAGGTTTTGAGTTCAGCTGGTGACCTGCTGCAAATTCTGACCTGCAGTTCTCTGTCAAGTTGCTGGCTGTCTCTGGTAGCACCCACGTTCCAGTCCTGCATTCTATACTGCGTCTATGCTGTTGATGACATCAGTCGTGCGTGTACGCCAGACGCAACGCGCTAGGTTGTCCGTGATCACTGTATGTCAAGCTTTTGGACTGCCGCTCAAGCTTGACTTGAAGCTATCAGACACGCGTAGGCAATCACGGCACTTGGTGTGACACGAGTCATTGCCAGTCAAATCGTGTGCAGTGTGGCCTCGCACTGTTTGACGCGAAACGCCGGTTATCTCCCGCGCTGAAATGAGCCTCACACACACTCATGTGCAGGCAAAGCAAAAGCAAATCATTAAATGTCCTTCTTAACGCAGCAGCAGAGAACATGAGGCGCAGTTGGTTCCCTCGGGCTTATCACATGCACTGGCCGTTCAATGCAACCTATTGTGACTGAAAATGCATTGTCACAGCCCTGCTGCATTTTGTGTGCCATCGTACGGCCTGTACAACATTAATACTAGATGCATGGGGAAGATGCTTGCATCTGCAGTGCAGGCAAGCTCAAGATGAGGAAGCTGCCTCCAGGTAGCGTCACATCAACCCACAGCATGTACAACAAGGCTTCCTTACTAGCATCAAAGGTATACCTATATAATGAGAAGCCATCATGTCAGCAATAGACAGAGGCCTGCGTCATTGACGCTGCTGCAGATTGCTGGAAGTTTGCAGCTCTGCAGGTAGGACGCATTTGACAAATGCCAGAAACTGCCATGAATTAGTTGGGCACATGATGCAGGACTCTGTCAAGCAATGACCTCTAGCACAGTGTGGCAGCGTTGGCCACTGCATAACATCACATGCTCGCAAAGCAAAATTTCTGATGCCATGGTCTGAACTAGTCCCCGATTTGGGGCAGGACCATGTCCAGTTGTTCCCCAGGTAGAATTTCATTCTCTTCTATTGACATGTACTGGTTCAGAATATTTCCAAGCAGCAACAGCCGCATGTCGCTCACACCTCTGACGACGCAGGGGACATCCTCAGCAAGCTGTATGAGAAGAGCATGGTAAAGCTTGATTAGCACTGTGCTGGGCCTGACCTTGAAGTGAAACAACACCTGATTGTGTTCACACCAGACACTGATGGACAGGCTCTCATCCTGCAGTTGCAAAGGCATATATCGGGCCAAGCCGCTGACACACTGTAGGAGCTTCTGTAACGTTTCCAACAGTCTTTCTTGTGACTGTTACTGGCTGGCTTGTAACTAGGCATCACTTGCTACATCTTAATAATCTATACTTACACTGGGTCTTACTAACCACAGGGTATCTTTGCGCTCCTGTCAAGGACACTGACTAAGTCACAACTTCTGGCAACATGCAGAGACGATTGAAGTTCCCTGAAGTCACCAAAATGGGTTTGGTGCATGAGACTTGGGCTCGCGCATGCGCACCTGCTGAGTTGGCACTGAGGCAGGTGGTCGAGCTGCTGCTTCAGCATGCAGCAATGGTGTCTGCTGTGTCAGCACTGCACCCTCACAGCTGCTTGTTCCAGTCCTCTGCCTCTTAGCTTGGTGGCTGACTCCCACTGCTGAGGCCAGCTCTGCCTCACCAACAGCATTGACAGATGTGTGGGTAGCATCAAAGAAGTACATCAGCTCCCGCACACCAATGGGCGTAAGGAATCTGCAAAACTACATATTTTCGCAAATGTCAACATTTAATATCCAGATTTCTTTAAGCTGAAACTGCCCTGTAGTTTGCATTTGTGCAACACAGTGACATTGGATGTGCATTGACAAAGTCATGTGTAACTCAGCTCCGCAGCAACTAACCTGGGATCAATGCCAGTCTTGTGATGCTTGCTGATGGCAGCATGCAAGTCCAGCACAGCATCTTCTGACGCTCTGAGCTTGTAGACCAAGGCAGTGCGTGCGGTGGAGCAATCACCATGCCCAATGACCTAAACACACACAAGTGTCTCACATGGTGCCAAAAAATGCTTGACACCCCGGACAGAATATGATTGTGTGTATGCATTTGACACCAGCAAGACATACCACACGGTGCTTGGCAGCTTTGATCAGGCCACAGGTTGCACGTTCCAGGGTGTGACCAGCAAGGACAGCAATGCTGCCTTCAGGAAGCTTCATGTCTGCCCAATGCCCATCTGCTTGCAGCACCTGCGAAAATGCCAGCAGCTTTTGTCACCAATCAGCGTCTGCAATAAGCAACATGCAACTGAAAATGGGTATGTGTACGAGCAGAGGACATAGACAGAAGGTGTGAGTGCCCTCCAAGAAAGAGTACCTGAAAACCGCCACAGGAGTCTGAATGGATCAGTGTGAGCAGGCCTTTGTCTACATGAGACTGACAGCCGTTTGGGTCTGCACTATTGGCTGGCAATGCATAGTTGATGGCTTCCAGGCTAGAGGCAAAGAGCTGGTTTTCCACAGCTAGTGTGGGACCAAGAATTTGCAGGAGGCAGGTTGCTGGTATACGCAAGATTTGCGCCAAATGCACCATCATGCCTCTGGCGTCATTGTCAAGAAGTTGAACCACCTGATGAATCATTTCCAAGGTACATCAGACTGGTGTTGAGCAATGGAATATGACTGCACAGCGGTGCAGCTGAGCAGTCGTACTGTGGTAGCCAAATCTTGCAGAACACCCAGGTCTCCAAGCACAGCGTTGCCAGGCCGGTACTCAAGTCGCTGCTTGCCTTGAAGAGAAGTATACCCTGCATATGTGCTGTGCGCAGGCTGCTTGCTACAGACCTCCAGCTGACCTTGCAAAGCCTTGCCAGCAATGGTCAGGGTCGCTGCAGTGCTCACAGGCACGTTCAGCACTGTGGATCCTTCTTGCCTGAGCTGCACAAGGGATTGCTCGAAGGCGGGGTTGACAATTTTCTCTGCTGATGCACTGTTTGGAACATTCGTTGCTTGGCGTGCAACCGTGGCAGTCGTTTTGCGAGTCTTCATGACCATTCACGCGGGCAGCATTGACAGTGCAGCATCACATGAAAGTGTTCTCATTGTATGAGGAGCACCGCTGCACGGTAGCATTTGAATTTCGCAGGGACCAACAAGTTTGTCATCCCCCCAGTCGCAACGCAGAGCGTGGACGCACGGCCGAGCCTGTCTGTGCTGAGTCTGTGTACAATGTCGGACTGTGTCCGGATGCTAGATCTGAGCTGAGCGCCTCAGGTTACGAGTCAATAGGCACAAGCAGATATCCATCAAGTTTGTCACCCTTGCATTCAAGATTGCAAGACCAGATGCCATCGATAAAGCTTTGTGCAGTATAATGGAGCCAACAGCACCTCATCTTTGCTGCTGCACAACATTAATGTGTCATACACAGAACATTTGAAGTAACTACGCTATGCTTTCAAGTACTTTAAAAGGACAATAGCAGGGTTAAATTAGGCTGTTAACCAATAGCTAATTTTACAAACTGATCATTATGTCAGCAATACACAGAGGCTTGCATCATTGATGCTGATGGAATTGTGCAGCTGTGCAGATAGGACCCGTTTGAAAACCATCAGAGACTGCCGGAAACTAGTTGCACACATGATGCAGCATCCTGTCAAGCAATGACCGCTGGTATGGTGTGGCAACGACGGCCACGGCAAAACAACAAATGCTTGCAAAGCGAAAGCATTGCTGCGGTGGTCTGAACTAGTGCCCAATTTGGGACATGAACATATCCAGTTGGTCCCCAGATTCAATGTTGTTCTCGTGTATGGTCTCGTAGCGGATCAGAACATGTCCATAGCACACCAGCTGCATCTCGCTCACATCCTCGACGACGCATGGAACATCCTGAGCAAGCTTTTGGAGGAGACCATGGTACACCCTGATCAGCAATGTGCTGGGCCTGACCTTGAAGTGATATGACTTCTGATTGTGCATACACTTAACACTGATGGACAGGCTCTCATCCTGCACTCGCAAAGACAAGTGTTGAGCCAAACCAGTGACACACTGTAGAAGCTCCTGTAATAGTTGTAATAGTCTTATTTGTGATTGTTACAGGCTTACTTGTGCACAGGCATCGTGCACTATATCTTGATATCCTATGTGTACAATGGGTCTTGCTAACCACCCTGTGCATTTTTGCGCTCCTGTCAAGGACAATGACTCTTGACTCGTTACAGCTTCTGGCAGCACTCACCAGCAACATGCACAGGAGTCTGAAATCTCCTGGAGTCACCATACTACAATGGGCATGGTGTGTTGGGGACTGGTGCATGAGACTTGGGCTCGCGTATGCGCACCTGCTGAGTTGGCACTGAGGCAGGTGGTTGAGCTGCTGCTTTAGCATGCAGCAATGGTGTCTGCTGTGTCAATTCTGCCTCCGCACAGCTGCTTGTTCCAGTCCTATGCCTCTTAGCTTGGTGGCGGATTCCCACTGCTGGGGCCAGCTCTGCCTCACCAACAGCATTGACAGATGTGTGTGTAGCATCAAAGAAGTACATCAGCTCCCGCACACCAATGGGCGTGATGAATCTGCAATGCTACATATGCAAATATGCCATGATTGCTTGGTAGCTTTGACAGGCAGAGTATTGATGCTGAAACTGAAGCTCATGCTGCCTTGTAGATGCATGTGTCCAACACAGGGACATCAGATGTAATAATAATAGTTAAAATGTATAGCCAGCAGGCATCAGGTATGTGCGACGCAAGTCAGTTCCCTCCAGACAGGCTTGTTTAGAGCATCATGGGTGTAGCGGTTTAACTTTAGCTTGTGAATGTCAGACATCAGATGTGCGTTGACAAAGTCATGGGTAACTCAGCTCCGCAGCAACTAACCTGGGATCAATGCCACTGTTATGATGTTTGCTGAAGGCAGCATGCAAGTCCAGCACAGCATCTTCTGACGCTCTGAGCTTGTAGACCAAGGCGGTGCGTTCTGTGGAGCAACCACCATGCCCTATTACCTAAATGCCCACAAGTTTCTCACATGACTCCAAAAAATGCTGGTAAAGTCAAACAGGACATAGTTGCATGTGTGCACTTGACATCAGCTTGACATACCACACGGTGCTTGGCAGCTTTGATCAAGCCACAGGTTGCACGTTCCAGGGTGTAACCAGCAAGAACAGCAATGCTGCCTTCAGGAAGCTTCATGTCTGCCCAATGCCCATCTGCTTGCAACACCTGCAAAAATGCCAGCAGCTTTCGTCACCGATCAGCGTCTGCAACAAGCAACATGCAACTGAAGACGGGTATGTATAAGAGCAGCAAACAAAGACAAATGGTTTGAATGCACTCCACAATTGATGAGAATACCTGCAAACCGTCAGAGGAGTCTGAATGGATCAGTGTGAGCAGGCCTTTGTCTACATGAGATTGGCAGCCAGTTGGGTCTGCACCATTGGCTGGCAATGCATAGTTGATGGCTTCCAGGCCGGAGGCAAAGCACTGGTCTTCCACAGCTGATGTGGGACCAAGGATTTGCAGGAAGCAGGCTGCTGGTATACGCAAGACTTGCGCCAAATGCACCATCATGCCTCTGGCGTCATTGTCAAGAAGTTGAACCACCTGATGAACCATTTCCAAGGTACATCAGACTGGCGTGAGCAATGGAATATGACTGCACAGCCGTGCAGCTGAGCAGTCGTACTGTGGTAGCCAAATCTTGCAGAACACCCAAGTCTCCAAGCACAGCGTTGCCAGGCCGGTACTCAAGCGGCTGTTTGCCTTGAAGACAAGTATACCCTGCATGTGTGCTGTGCGCAGGCTGCTTGCTATAGACCTCCAGCTGACCTTGCAAAGCCCTGCCAGCAATGGTCAGGGTCGCTGCAGTGCTCACAGGCACGTTCAGCATTGTGAATCCCTCTTGCCTGAGCTGCACAAGGGATTGCTCGAAGGCGGGGTTGGCAATTTGCTCTGCTGATGCATTTTTTGGAACATTCGTTGCTTGGCGTGCAGCCGCGACGGTCCTTCTGCGGGTCTTCATGACCAGTCACGCGGGCGGCATTGACAGTGCAACCTCAGATGGAAATGTTCTTATTGTAGTTGGAGCACATTTACATATGTTTGCTGCGTCAATGCTGCAGCACGGTAGCATTCGAATTTTGCAGGGACTAGCGAGTTTATTATCCTTCATTCAAACATCTTTACGCTTGCAGCCGTTTTGTAGGCCATTCCTTGTCGACAATCATCGACTGCACTCTTTGGTGGGTGCAGGACCGTCAGCATGCTTCGGTTTGCAAATGAAGCATCAACGATGAAGTTTCTGGGCAAGCTTGATCCAGACTATGACCGGAGCCTTTCAAGGTGGCACCCGGAAGCTATGACCATAGCCCAAAGGGAAAAGAAAATTTCTTAAGGCCTAATTGTCTTCTATTCAATTGTACCTGCATTAGATGTGAAAGGTCATATGGAACCAATTGCTCATTGGTCAAACGGGGGTATCTGGTTCCACATGCCCTGTTTGATCAATGAGCTGCAACAACCTTGCAATCGCGACAGACTCAGAGTCTGCTACTGTTGAGCGCATGCCAGAGTCTGCTAAAAGATCTACAGTGTCTGCACAACATTGTCAGGAATGCAGAAGATAAGCATGGATGCCCTAAGGGCGGCATGGCATTGATGCTCTCACTAAACTAAGCTGTGTTCCTCTCTAGTTGGCTTATAAGCTAGTTGTCAACTAGCCCTTCGATGAAGGGCTCTGCTAACAAAGGAGCATTATTGTGGTTCCAACTGCAGTGCGCCGGCAGTAGTGAGAGCCTCAAAGTGAAAGTGCTGCGTATAACCACAAGGCAACTATACGTCTAAATCTATCATTTGTCAAGGCCTTGAAAGCAGAAAAGACAGGGCCATCTTTCGAATGCAGCACTTCAGAAAAGAGCAACGCTGATGGACATGTCCTGCACTCCAGCCACTGGAAGCTCATGCAATGCAATGGAGCTACCAGCATCCTTGCAGATGTTCACCACATGTGAGCAAAACACTAGTGTCTCATTCGAGATGTGTTTTCATCTGCACAGCGCATAGCTGTAATATTTGGGTTCACGCAAGAAGCCGCTCCTCTAGGTCTGCTTCAGTTGTCGCTTGATTTCGCCAACATGGCATTCTGCATATGCCATCATCCACAAACGCCAGCAGAGGTATCAGAGGCAGATATGCAATCAGCTTCAGGGCTGCAGTGATCAAAAAGGTGTTTTGATACCCGAAGTGCTCGATCAGCAGCCTGCACCAGCATAACACAGCAAGGTTTGCCAGGAGCCAGGATGAGACAGGAGGAGACATTCTTTTCTTCTTTTCTATTCACCTTGCCATGCATGCAGCACATCAGTCATTCCTCTGTGTTGATCATGACCAGCAGGCCAGAAAGAGCTTGTTTGCAAAAATGCCGATGTCCAAGAGCAAAGTCAAGAACATGCGTCTTGCAATTGGCTATATCCCTTTGAGAGACTTTGAAACCAGCTGCAATCTTGATGCAGCAATGCATGAACCATCTCAGACGTGACTCATGACGCACACTCAAACCGACACATGAGACATTAGTAAAGCATGACACCTTACAATGGCATCTCCCATGACAGTGACATTACTCACCCTCCAGCAGCAGCAGAACCTGACCACGAAAACGTCCTCACGCTATCCAGAGCGTTGAACTTCCCTCTGTGGCGCGACGGCACATTATCCATCATCAAGCTCTTCATCAAGGGTCTGCCACAGTTAGCAAAAGCTGTGCGTGTGAGATGCAGCCCTACCAGGATCTGCCTGTGCCAGTCTGTGCCTGGAGGAACGTATGCCATGCTACACAGCAGCAGCATGTCTACCAGTCGAGACAGCAGGTTGACTTGCAGTCTACCAATTCTGCAGGCAGGCAGATGTACAGTCAGCATTTGGGATGGACTGACCAAGGAGGTTGCACATGCCTCTGCAACGGCCTGATTTGTTGCGAGGACACATGCTCGAATTTCAGACTAGGCCAAGTGGACAAAACTAAACAGACTGCATATTTTGTCGCATGAGAGGTTGAAGCAATTGTGTGATGCTTGATGATTGCAGACAGAAACAGCCAGAATGGAATGGGAAGCTGCTCCAGTGGGAGCAAGGAAAGCACATCTAGTTGAGGTACTTGGGGACTAAGTTTTAAGCAGTGCTGATTGTTCAATGGACACACATTTCAGATGTGCTCAAGGAGCCGCCAACGAAATCTCTCAACAATGTACTTATGTTATGCAGTGTCACAAGCAACCAGCTCATGTGCAAGCAGATACACCATTGCGTTACAGCTGCCTTAGCAAAGCAGCAATGGTGACCACTCAAAGAGTGCAGACTCTGCATGCAGACCATAGCTACTGCTTGGGTGCTGAAGAGGTCACACCTTTTGCTGAGGGGTTGACCCAGGAGGGCGGCGATGCTGACCCCCAGGGGGGTGAACACTGCCAGCAGGGAGACATACACCGGCTGCATTGCGCACATCTGGATGAAGAAGAGCGCAAAGAACTTGATTGTCATCCCTGCACAGTCAGCATGTCTGCCGTCTGCATAGCTGCAACAACTTTACTTATATTATTATATCAATATTATTAGTACATTGTATTATTAGTATACCATTGATATTTATATTAGGATATTCTCTTATTTAATGTTATTGTGAATGAATACAATCCTGTGCTACAGTGTGCTTGCAGTAAATTGAGAGCAACAACAGCCCCCTGGCAAATAGTGGGCATTAAGCTATTTGGTTCCGCAAAAGATAAATATGATGTTGCAATATAAATCAAGTCATTACCAGCTGGTCCACCTCAATACGACTTGCCTGCAGCTAAAGCGCCAACAAAATCTGATGTAGTGATCAGTATTGGTATTGTGATGATTGGCAACGGCTGAGAGGCTGCTGGCTCTACAGACGCAGCCTGCAGCGCTTTGGAGACTGAATCCTTGTCTGCTCCCAAGGGGAATTCCTCTGGCTCATGTGCCTGCTCCAACAAGCCTTCTGATGCATTTGACACCCTGCAGAAGCATTGCTCAGTACAATGAAAACCCGGGCTGTTTTTTTACTCTGACCAATGCTACGTACCTAGCACACGCCACGTACCTAGCTCATCATGAGCTGGAAAGCAATTTCAGTATTATTGTTGGTATTAATGCTGCTGATGAGATGACCAAAACAAATGGAAGGCCGTGGCAAAGAAAGACCAGAGCACAAGGCAGTCATGCCAGGCAGTAACTTGACATGCTAGCATGAGAACCTGACGCAACAATGTGTTCCCAATCACAGATGCATGAGTCCAGGACTTACATGCTTGAGCTTGACGCATGCTGATGACTCAGGGTTGCATCATCGTTGAAGAAGCACATGATTACAAGGGGTATGATCATGAACGCGAGGCCTGCTAACAGCACATAACGGCACGTTGAAGCCTGCAACACATGCCAGGTATTCCCCTCAAAATGCTGCACTGCTCAGACACCAACAATAAATCACTGTGTTGTGCTAGATGTTGCCAGCCGCCCACACACATGCTATCCAGTCAGAAAATATACTTCAAGAGTATGATGTTGTACTTGAATGTATCGGAACGGCAACACTGCTGTGTAGAAGACAGAATGAGGTGCTATCACCCATTTGAAAGCGTTCTTGGACTCTCACCATTGACAAGCCATGACAAGCCAGTAGATTTTTTTTACCTCCCATGAATTTCCTAGGAAGGCAAACAACACCACGCTGACAAGAGGCCCCAGGCCTGAAGCCATGCTGTTCACAACTGTTTTTGTTGTGTATAATGAGCTGCAGCAACATGCAGGATCAGCGAGGGCAGCCTCTAATGGGCAGGAACAAGACATGAGCATGAGCATGAATGATCGATGCACATCATGCAGCCTGTCCAGAGCACCACTTGTGTGCAGCCACGTGAGTCATGGGTTGTCTCAAGGCTCAGATGGACATATGTCAGAACTGTGACATGCGCATAACACTGTTGCACGTGCGCATTGTGGACAGGTTGGTGCATGAAAATCAGCTATTTCTACACATGTTTCATGACAGCTGTGCAGAAGCCATTGCTGTTGGAGGTTGAAGGCAAATGGCCTGCCAATGGCCCCACCTTTTCCCCCTTGGAATGCAATCTGCAAATAGGGCTTCCAGAGGTGCATTGTTGAAACCAGTGTAGGTGCCAAGCAAAGCACAGGCGCCAAACAGTACATTCACAGGCAGCTTGTACAAGAGCGTGATTGCTAAGCTTGCACCAGCAATGACACCCAATGCAGCTGCCCCTTTCAGGATGTAGTCCCGTCTATACTTGTCTGCCATCCAGCCTGCTGGCAGGGCTGCCACCATCTAAAGGCAGCAAAGTAGAGAAAATGAAGCACAGTGTTTTGGCACTGCAAGACTGAAGAAGCAACTGGAAGGTACGAACCTGTGCAAAAACCTTTGACACCCTGCACATATCCCACTGTACTGTTGCTCCCAGTGCAGAGGTAGATGTATGCGCTGAGAATGGCACCAGACCTGACACTGGCACTGCCAGTCTCGAACAGTGTCCACATAAGAACAAGCTGTAGGACATCGTCATGGTTAAGTGATTCATACTGTTTTGAGTGGGCGCCAGAGGTGCTGTGCTGATCACTGCTGTACCTTGACATTGTGACTGCTCTGCCCAAAGATTTGGAAAAGCCGAGGGATACCAACCATCGGCTTAACAACACATAGTCTGCATGAACTACCTGTGTGTGTCGGAGACTTTTTGCGCAGCAACGCTCTTCAGTCAACAGGTGACTGACCGGGGGGGGGGGAGTTGGCCACTTGCAATCGATGAAGCAGATAGCCGGCCGGCTGGCTGGTACAAAAGTCGGCAATGGTGTGATTCACAACTCGCAACAGTCTAGCATGTGCAGTGCGAGTGGCCTGTTCTGGGTCCTCTGTTGAGCTCATAAACTAGTTGACCCGTATTGTTGGCTGGCAAAGCTTCCAATGCTCTTCTTGACCACATTTGATGCAGTTCTTATGCGGCTTTGTTCGTTCCACACACTGACATCCCAATACGGAGCAGGGGCAGCCAGCTCATGCCCACATTGCTCGTGGTCTATCTCTTGCAATATACGATACGAAGATTTGTCAGTCCTTCAAGTTAACGGGTCCATTTTGTGCCAACTTGCTTTGCAACAGTAACAGGCATGATTACAAAGGCAACTACAGTATATTGCTGTTTGCTTGCTCGCCAGGTGTAGCAACAGTCCTCTGCAGCAAAATGCGTGAACAGCTAGACAGGACACATTTGCAGATGTAATGGCAGCCTGCAAGTCTATAGCGGGTACGCTGAGCTCATAAAGAATTGGGTGACAAGAACACAGACCAACGATGCCGCCACGTATCAGGGCAAGGACACCAGGTCAAAAGAAGAAAGTAGGCTAAGCGAACTGAACAAAACTTGGGTCTAGAAACTAGAGGTCCCTTGATACAAGGTACTCAAGAACAACCAGCAACACAGGGCAAAAGCTGCAGTCGTGCTGCATCCAGTAACAAAATACTTGTTCACAGTGTATTGCACACTCGTCAGAGTCACTCAACCCTCTCCTGAAAAGCCAGTAAGTGCATGAAATGATTGGCAAAGCAGCCCACACAAAATCCTCCCTTAACCTAAACCTCATCAATAGCCTTGCCTATTGCATGGCATGTCCACAGATTTCAGAGGGGTAGCTTAGGGGAGGCTGGAGGGGGTTCAGCTTGGGGTGCTTAGTCTACACCCTCAATCTTGTCCTCTACATCCATGTACAATTGGCGTAGTCTGTCAATCTGGTCAGGTGTGGCTTCCCAATATCCACGGCCGTTGGCCTCCAAGAAAGTTGCAACCAGCTTCCTGAAACTGTTGGGGTTCATGTCCATGAGACGCTTCTGCATGTCGTCATCATCGATGAAGGTCGTGTTGGCCTCATCATACACCCAGTTGTCCACCTGTACAAAAGAAGACATTAGTGTTATTAATGTTATCATTGTTATCATTGAATGCAATGGAATACACCATTTGTGAACAAAGCTGTCCAGAATGCTGCTTACACAGCTGTTTACAAGGCTGCAGCATGCGTCACACAGATGCAGCACAGATATGTAGTTTGAAGACCAGCAGCATGTGCAGCTACAGTATGGCTCCACGAAGATGCCACATTGCTTGCCAAGCCTCAGACCATGTTTGCAGCACATGATGACGGATGTACAAATATCCACAAAGATGCCACATTGCTTGCCAAGCCTCAGACCATGTTTGCAGCAGGTGATTACATGTACAAATACTAACTCTGGCAGCATCACATCTTTACAGGCAGAATATGCCTTTGCGTTGCAGACAGGTTGTAGCAGGCTTGTCAGCAACACAGTGTTCAGGCTGTGACACTGCAGCTGAATAGTCACAGGGCAAGTCACAGTTACACAGAGCATATTGACACAACTGTACCAACAGCAAACAAGACTTGCCTGTCCTGATGTGGCAGACCACCCGACAGTGTTGGTCAGACGTTTCTGGATTTCACGCACTCCCTCATACCCACTGTTCAGCATGCCCTCGTACCACTTGGGGTTCAACAGCTTGGTGCGGGCATCCAGCCTGACAGTCTCTCCCAGTGATCGCACCTGCAATGTGAGCAACATAGCTTGAGCAGTGACACAGCAGTAACTTGTCAGGAGACACTAGGCTATTTGAGCGAGGACAAGGCTGCTTGGGCAATGACAGAGCTGCTCTGGCACTTTTGAGTACTTGTTTGAGTGCCCCTGTTTACAAACATCAAGAAAACTGTTGAAGGTGCACGCAGAATTGGATGAGACATAAAAGCGATCTGTTAAATAGTGTGCATACAAGCATTGGCTTCAGGATGGCCTGCAGTCCACTCATGTTGTGAGCCTGCAGTCTACCCATTTGCAGTCTCTCCAAAGCAGAAATCATGCCTATGCCAGGGCAGCAGCAGTTCACAGCCTGACTGCAGTTATTGCACCATGTACTGTGTACTTCAGAGTAAGTGAGCCATGCACAGCAAGTCAACACACCTGAGCATTGGCTGTAGTGGTGTCAGCAATGTACGATGAAGGCAGCTTGCCGTCTGTTCTGAGTCCTGACACCAGCTTGGTCGGGTCACTGTCAAAGTAGTGGCTGACATCAGTCAGACTGATCTCACTGCTGTCTAGGTTCTGGAAGGTGGCATCTACAGACTTGAGGGCTGACTCAAACACCTCCCTTTGCTCTTCGCCTCCAGCTCCAGGCCTGCAGCAGAACAGCAAACGCTGTCAAGACAGCGTTTTGGATCATGCAAAAGACTATGCAATGACCACATAAGATATCATGCAAGGACTACATGGAGAACTACACATGAAATCACAGAACTGTGCGATGACAAAGAGAACTGTGCAATGACTACACACAGTGCAGTCAAGGCAAAACAGGAATTACAAGTTTGAGGTTTGGAGCGGGGCTGCAGAACCCACATCTGACTACTATCATCAAGCCTCGCTAGCAGAAACAGTATGCAAGAGAGAGTCTGCTGCGCAAAGGCAAGCACTCAGCATTGTCGCATAGACAGCGAAGGTTCTAAGACACCTGCCACTGTTGAAGGCACTGCAATTCATAATAATAATAATAATTCACAGGCGTTCCAGCTAATGATTCTTGCCAGGTACCCACTAGGTGTGCCTAAACCCTAGTCCTGTGAGCCAACATGCACTGACATGAGACACTAATTGCACCCAAGGGGTGTGCGCTGACAGGGCGAGTGCCATAGACGCAATTGCAAGGCAGGAAAACCTCTGCCCACTACCTGACACGGAAGCCTGAGAAATCAGCATGTTACCACTGAGGCTTGAACCCGTGACCTGCTGCGTCACATCCTGACACATAGCAGCTTATGCCAAAGGCTGGGTGGACCTCTGGGGGGAGGACTGCAAGTCATGAAGAGGTACAAACCTATCACTGTTGAATGCAAAGGGTTACATAAAGAGGTTCAGACCCACCTGTCACTGTTGAAGGCAAAGGATTTCCTGGAGAGGTACATCTCCTGCAGCTGCTGCTCATCGCTCCAGCTGGAGTTCTCCACCGCCAGGTTGACGTTGCTGGAGTAGGAACCAGATGCGTTACTGAAGATGCGGGTGGCTGCCTGCCGCATGCTGATGCCCATCTCCTCAGCCTGTACAGAGCATCATACCAGTTATACAAAACAAGTCACATTTTGCGCACGAACATACAGACAGATGTACATACAAACGTATAAACACCCGCATGCTGATGCCCATCTCCTCAGCCTGTACACATCACACAAATTACACCGATTTTGTGCACAAACATACAGACAGATGTACATACAGACAGATGTTCATACAGACGGACATGCATACAGACAGACATGCATACAGACGGACGGACAGACACACATACAGACAGACATGCATACAGACGGACAGACACACATACAGACAGACAGACGTACGTACATACATACACCATGCATACATACATACACCATGCATACATACATACATACAGACACACACAGACACAAAGTGAGTAGAAGAAGGACAGACAGCCCACCTGCTGCCTAGCATGCTTGCGCACAAAGTTCATGTCCTCAGGCTCATCTAGCTCAGCCGCCATCTTGACTGCCCTGTCCAGAAGGTTCATCTGGTTCACGAACAGGTCTCGGAACACTCCGGAGCAGTTGACCACCACATCCACACGCGGCCTGCCTAGCTCCTCTAATGGAATGACCTCTAGCTTGTTGACTCGGCCCAGTGCGTCTGGCACTGGCTTGATGCCTACCATGCACATCACCTGCACCAATCACAAAATAAAATCACAATGTGCACAAAAGCATTAACATTTGACATGAGAGCCAATGCCTACCATGCGCATCACCTGCGACAATCACAAACAATGTCACGAGGTGCACAGAAGCAGTGAAATTGCATTTTGTACCAATCTTGTACAGACATAAAATATGCGCTTTCTGTGGCTACGTCTACCATGCACATCATGCGCACCATCCACAAGCCCTGTCACAAGGTGCACAGAGGCAGTAGCATTTCATTTCTGTACCAGTGTTACTGAGTGTAACTGGAAGCATCGTACTTGCTGGCATGGTCCTGTACTAGCTTCAAACCCACGATGTGAACAACGGCCACAGACATACACACAGTGAGCTCTGACAACACAAACAACACATAGGGCCAGCAGTACTTCTGGTCAGCACAACAAGACTGCTGGTAGCACATGTGTACCTGTGCAAGGGACTCTCCATACGTCTTGATGTTGTCAGTTCCCCAGAGGACTACAGCAATGGTCTCCGGCCAGGCGTTGCCATTGTCCAGCTTCTGACGCTCTAGCAACCTGTCAAACAACATGGCACTGATCAGCCAAAACAGGAGAGCAGTGCTGATTCAGATTTGAACACAGGACTGATTGGCCAGCACAAAAGGGTGGTGCTGGTGTAGTGTCCAGCGTATCCCGAATGCAAAAGGACTGTTTTGTACCTTTCTACAACTACTCTAGCAGACTTGAGGGCGGCCTGGGTGGGGATGCTCTGGGGGTCTAGGGCGTGGATGTTTTTGCCAGTAGGCAGTACACTGGGGTTCCTGATGGGGTCACCCCCTGGGCCTGGCTCTACATACCCACCCTTCAGCGCCTGTGACACAGCACAGCACACGCTTGTAAGCTCAAAGTTCAAACTGAGGAGGAGAAAGCAGAGCATGATGTGCTTGCCAAAGTCGCACAGCCCTGTGTAGATGTTACAGCGGTTTAAGAGGTGCATTATTGGTTCAAACTAAAGGTGGTCGATGCATAAACCCATTCTGAAATGCAACTATTCAGCAAGATACCAGTGCACAGGGTGCATGGGATGTCCCTTGCTTGATGTGTTTCAATCCAGTGTAGCTCAGCACAGCAGGCTAGAACAAGCAAGCCTTTCAAATTTGAACACACCTGCTCCAGAGCGCCCAGCTCGTTGTCCTTGACAATCTGTGTAAGGCAGAACTCCAGGTAGCCAAACAGGCTGCGCAGCTCATCCTTGTTAGCCTTCTTGAACTCAGTGTCCTGCATCAGACAACATGTGTTTCTGTTTTGGTACAGTAGTCAGTTTTTAAAAACCAGCAAATCTGTGAAAAACATCAATCTTCTTGAGTAGCTTGTATTCCTGCTGGCACCTGTCAGCGTGCTTGTCCTGCATACAATGAGGGGAACCTGCACCCTGCACTTTGATACTTGAGAAACCCCACTGTGCTAACAAAATGTTCATAGGATGTTGCAAATTACCTTTCAGCAATGCTGAGGGGCTGGTGTTTTGCTTCAAGGAAACATCTTACAAGAGGCTTACTACTCAGACAGCACTGAAAGACATGGCATGTCAAAGACTGCAGTCAAGAGGCACACCCAAAGAGGCACCCTCAAGAGGCATACTCAGGAGGCACACTCAAGAGGCATACCTTGATGACACTGACCCAGGGCTCTTGCGCTCCCAAGCCAGTCATCTGGGCAAACTTGTTGAGGCCCTTGATGCTGACACGACCATCCTTGTCAGTGCGGTCCTCCACAAAAGCTCTGACAGCCTGCCTGCACACCTCTGTCATCCTCTGATTCAGCTCCACATCTTGCAACACTCCCTGCACAGTTGTAGAAGGGAACTAGAGAAGATTGGAAGGAGCGACTATGTGCAGCAGAGTTGCAAGGTGCCACAGAAGCAAGCAGGGGGGAGGAAACGACAATGAGTGCTTGGGTGAGGCCTTACAAAACACCACTGCACAGTTGAAGAAGCAAAGAGAAACCAAAACTTGGCCAAAGTCCAATGTAAAGTTCTACGTAAGGTAAGTCACTACATACCCTGTTGTTGTTGAGGTAGATCTCCTCCATATTCCTGTTGATGGAGCGGGCTAGGATCCCCGGGAGGCCCTTCACGGGGGGGTCCCCCTCAGGCCTGTCAATCTCTGCAATGTTGACTAATGTGGCAATGGCCTCCATGGCTGTTGGGGGGCTGCCCACCACATGGAGCCCACATGGCAGCAGCCGTGACTCAATCTCCATCAACCTGCATGTAGTAACCGGACTCAGTCAGATTTGTGGCGGCAGTCGCAGCTTTAACTTCATCAGCCAGCCATAGAGCTTGGAAGTTTTGTTGCAATCTTGGCAAGCATGCTTGCACTACACCCTGATGGCCCCACATTACGGCCTTGACATCTTGAGAGTGTGTAGACACACTAAAATGCCTGCTTTTGCATTGCACACATTACGAAAAGGGCAACAATGTAGTGGGCTGTGTCACTGTTAGAACATACAGAGGAACCAGACTACGAGTGTACTGAACGAAGCATCACTGGACACTTGGAATCTTGCTGCTCTGTATGTTCTAAAATAAAAAAAGCCCACTACACTTGCCCTTTTCGTAATACCGCAGTGCATTACGTCCAGTAAAACCAACAGGCCTATACACCAATCACCTGTCACAGCTATGTCGTCTGTCAAGCCAAAATGCAGCACAAGACAATCATGCAGCATCACAGATGTAACAAATGGGGTCCAAATGCTACAAATGTCACAATTGGGGTCCAAATGCTACAGATGTCACAATTGGGGTCCAAATGCTACAGATGTCACAATTGAGGTCCAAATGCTGCAGATACCAACATGTGGAAGGGCACTTGCTACAGATGTCAACATGTGATAGGGCACTTGCCTGGAGTAGGCCTGGCCTACAAGGCTGTCCCTCTGGGCTAGATCCAGCTCCTTTGCATCTTCTTCAGGCAGCTTGATGTCCTTGTCCAGATTACACTGGCGAGCAGTCTCTATGATGGTGTTGCAGATGGCAGGTCCACGCCCAGATTCCCTCAGGGTCTGGTAGCTGGCAATCAGCTCTTTCAGCTCCTGCACAAACAGGATTTAGGGTCTAGGATGTGGGGTTTCAGGAGTGTGCAGACTTGGACATCATAACATTGATGGCGCAGTTGCTGTTTTCCATGCTGTTTTAGCAAAGTACGTGCTCTAGATGCAGTTCTTATGGCCATTGCAACTCACTCCAGTTGCATGCAGTCTGCCCAAAGCTAACCTCACGTGGAAGGTTGCTGAATGCAAATGCAGGGGAAAAAAAATTTCCATCCAACAGGTAAACACCTGAACCAGCAGAACATCCAAAAAGGGAGACATCTGAACAGCAGGACAAGAACCTGAACTCTAGGTATGACAACACAATGAACCGCATTTATCATTCAAGGTTCAAGAATGACAAATCTGTTCATTATGTTGTCGTTCAAGCATCAGATTCTTGTCTGGCTGTTCAACTGTCTACTTGTTGAATTCAAACAGAATTCAAGCGCCGCTCTCTCAGGAGGTGTGTCGTTCAGACCATCGCCCCAAGCCTTCATTGACAGCTCAAATGGCATTGGCAACACTCACCTCAAGTAAAACAGTAGTTGACAACAGTCAACTTGAGTGACATGCATCTAAAACAGGCTGATACATTTGAGAGTTTTGTCGGCCAACAAATAGAATGATGAAAGATGTACAATCAACGACATGTAGTGACAGCTCAATTGGCAACACTGACCTCTAAGTAACGACACAATTGACATCAGTCAACTTGAGTGACTCAAGCTGACTAACAACACAAGCAGCAAGACCCACCTTGAGCCCCTTGTACAGCCCAGCGTTCTCAGCAGGGGAAACCCTAAACCCAAAACCTTAAGCCAACTTGAGTGACAAGGCAACCAGCAAAACCCACCTTGAGACCCTTGTATAGCCCAGCGTTCTCAGCAGGGGGTGTCAGGTAGGAGATGGTGTTGGCATAGGACCTCCTCTTAGCAATGGTTGCCTCTGAGGGGTTGTTAGCAGCATAGTAGTAGATGTTGGGAATAGTGCCAATCAGACTGTCGGGGTAACACAGGTCTGACATCCCCACTTGCTTCCCAGGCATGAATTCCAGGGAGCCGTGAGTCCCGAAATGCAGCACTGCATCAGCCTGCATGTCACGGATAGACTTTAGTCAGCAGTCATGAGTCCCAGGTAATAATTGCAGGGAGCCATGGGTCCCGAAATGCAGCACTGCATCAGCCTGTATGTCACGGACACAGTCTAGTCAGCAGCTGGAGATGTAGTGAGGAGCTGGCAAAGGGCTCAGGCGCTCGGTTGCTCTCCAGGCAGGCCCACAAAAGAGCATCAAGTGCCAAATGGCCCCTGGTGCCAAAGAGGCATAGTAAGGGCCAAAGCATTAGCCTGTATGCAGCATGAGGTGAAGCTTCTCATGCTTGTGAGGTGCAGAGTGCAAGTAATAACTGCATATGACAATGTCAGATTGCAGCCTGACACCCTAATTCAAATCATTGCTGACAAAGTGTCAAAGGCGTGAGATACACAGCAGTCACACTGCTATCAGACTGCATCCTGATAACTCTGCCCACCTTGAAGATGCTCTCCAAGAAGGTATAGTAGGCAGCAAAGCCGTGATGGGGGGAGGCGCTCCTACTGAACAGGAGGGCCATGGGGTCCCCCTCATACCCAAAGGTGGGCTGGACACCAATGAACACGTTGCCAAACTGCTTGCCATAGATCAGCAGGTTCTGGCCCTGGGAGTTCAGCTTGCCTGCACAACCAACCAGAGTCTTTGACCAAGCAACTGGGACAGAGTAATTTTGCCTTGGAAGCCTGTGAATGCTTTGCTTCTTGGAAACAGTACTGCAATGCACCAGTGTTGCAGCAGTGCTGTTCAGACTAAGCTAAGCAGAACTGTGCAGCCATTGCGTGGCGCAGCACAGCACAGCAGGGCACAGCGCAGCATGGCACAGCACAGCATGGCACAGCATGGGGCAGGACAGGGCAGTTACCTGGGGCCTTGCCCCAATTGGCCTCTAGCTCCCCAGAGTAAGGGCACAGCTTCTGGTACTCATCCACGTTCATCTTGTAGGCGATGTTCAAGTCTGCGCTGTTGAAGCGTGCCTCCTGATCATTCAGAATCTACACAGCAAGAGTTACCTTGCATTCAGACACGTGTGCACACATGTGTATTGATGGAAAAGGATGCCTGACATTGAGACCTGTGTGTAGGAAAACAGTGCTTTGCATTTAGTCATGTGTGTATGGAAAAAGTTCCAATAAGAAGATAGTGTCAGCTATTGTGTTTGTCTTTTAAAGACCAGGCAGCACATGTGCACATCAAAACAGTCCGGTAAGCTTGCTGCCCAGATGCAACACGCAGAGCATGTAGCACTTCCCAGCTGCGTTCCTCATTTGCAGCAACATTGCTCTGCCTTGAAGTCCCACATAATGCTAACTAGACAACAGATAACATCACATTAGCATGGCATGGGTTCTTTTTCATGGTATGTACAAGCAGGGTTCTAGTTCCATGGTGTGTACAAGCAGGGTCCTAATCCCTTAGCTCACCAGCTTAATCCTCTTCTTGCTCAGGCAAGGCAATGCTCACAAGAAAAAAGACAATTCAGCATCAGCATGGTATGTACATGCAGGGTTCTGAATCTTTGGCTCACCAGCTTGATGAGGTCCTCTTCTTGCTCAGGCACACCATCAACAGTGTAGCCTTGTGACTTGAGGTCCTGAAGCACCTTGTAGATGCTGCCAAACACATTCAAGTAAGCTGCTGTGCCCACGTTGCCCTTGTCGGGTGGGAAGCTGAAGACTGTGATGGCCACCTTCTTCTCGGCAACCTTCTTCTTGGCAAGGCTGCAGCACAGGCAAGACATGAGCAAAGATGGTGTGCAGACTGTATGCTTATGTACTGTGCATCAGCTGCATACCCACAACTGCATGCTGAAGAGATTTGTGAACACGCACACAAAGGGCGTCAGGAGCAGTTCTGTCTGCCTGCTGCCCAATGAGCATTCAGCTTGTTTGAACTCCCCAAACAAACAACTCCATGGCACATGCTCACATGCAGCAAGGGACACGCAAAGCATGTCAGACCAGGAGAGAGCAAAGGACAGGGCAGGAGGGCAGGGCAGGAGGGCAGGGCAGGACAGCTTACTTGGCCCACTTGATGGCTCTGCTGCAGAGCACATCAATGCGGTCAGGCAGAGAGTGACTCTTGCCGGTGTTACTGTCCCTTCCAGCAAACACAATGGGCTCAATGCCACCATCAAGCTCAGGCAATGCCACCTGCACCACAACGCAATTGAATGTTTGAAATGAAAATGTTCAAAAATGGGAACTGGGCTAAAGGAGCTTCATTAGGAACTAGCATTGCAGCCTTGGGCATCACCATACAGTCGCTCAGGGTTTGGGGATGAGATCTGGGCTTCAGAAAATTGCATTTGGGGTTAGAGTGGGAGTCCTTGGGGCTATGAGACAAAAGCTCTTGCTGTCAGCAATAAGCAAAACTTTTTCAGTTGACGCCCCACCATTAGCATACAGTGATCACAGCTCTGAGCAACGAGAAGCAATGTTGCAGATCACTTCCAGTCAATTGGAGTCGATTAGGCAGTTTCTGTACCTGAAACAGTGACTGACCGTTGTGGTGCAAAAGTGTGCATGCACTTGCTTCGCCTCAGCATGCACCTAACCCCTGACAGCAAAGCTTGTTATGCCTAAGCGTCATAGCCTTAATTCAGACATCATCAAACCCTGCATAGGGATATACAAAAGGGTATAAACCCACCTGCAGGGCAACCTGCACAGGGTGCACACCAAGCTCTGAAGCCATCCACTCTTCTGTAGTCTGGAACACCAGAGGAAGTGACACCAGGTATGGGACGTTCAGCTTCTTTAGGGCATCCACAGCCTTGGGGGCATCCTGCCGCGCTGGCCCTCCCACCAGCGCAAACCTACATTGTGATCCAAGACTTCAGCAAGGGCACAACTTTCTGGCTTTGAAAGGCAGATTCTGAGGTCAATAGGCAGACATGCATCCTTCGAAAGACAAAATCAAGACTGCAAGCAGTGACAGATGAATAAGCAAAGGAACAAGGTGATTTGCATTGAGTCACTCATCCTGGAGTGAAAAAGGTAACACATGGCAAGACTGCTTGCTCACCCAGTGAGTGAAACGACACAGTCCACAAAGTTGGTGCTCTTGTAGATTGGGTCATAGAAGAACTTTTTGACTGGGGCACTGAAGTCCAACCCTCCAGCAAACACAGGCACAACCTGCACCAGCCAAAATTGCATGCTATGCTTTTTGATTGTAAAATAGCATGCTTGCTGCAGACTAAATGCACTGCAAGAGTGTCATGTCCATTGCAGATCCTGCAGACTTCAAATATTGCTGACATGCACAGCCTGAAAACACCTGATTCAATGAAGCAGGGCCCGTAGCAATGCACTTTATGATACCCTGAATGGGCATAACAATGCCCTGGTGGTCCGTGGCCTCATGCATATCATGAACAAAGACAGCAATCACACAAAACAACAAAGTGTCATTCTGCGCCCAATGCTGCATGCTGAATGGTGACTGACAGTGCAGGTGTGAGCAGCATACAACAAGACCTGTTCCACAAAACTTTATATACATTGAACACATGGAGTACCTTGGCACCCTGGGCCTCTAGCTCTGAAACCACTCCAGAGTAGTGGCCCTCATCACCAGTCACTAGATGAGATCGTTGCATCACCAGACCAATGACTGGCGCATCCGCCGCAAACTTTGTGTCTCGCCTTGTGTCATACCAGTTGAGGTACTCTTTCAGGTCCTCGTACATGCCTGTGTGACAATGATGATGTGTTCAGTCACTGCCCTGAGTAGATATTGCTGAGGATCATGCACCCATTTGCTCATCAGACTCAGGTCTTTTATAACGTATATACAATTGTGCAAGGCTTCCTGTACGAGGTGCTCTTTGGGCAGTTGGCTGCTGTGATTGACTCTGAGGGCCTTCAGCAGGCAACAATTATGGCAACAGACGGAGTTTGGTTGCTGTGATTGAATCTTGTAGGGCATCAAGCAAGCACCAATCATGGCAAAAGACAACCTGACATGCAACGCAAGGTTTTGAATTGAGATGCAAAGCACAGTAGTCTTGCGTCTGGCTTAAGCGACTAATCAACACTATGAGATGTATGTTGTGTAGAAATGCGGCCTCATCCCTTGGCTGTGATGTTGTGTGTGACGTGGTCATGCCCAGCAACATGTGCAAGACATTGGATTCTGCCGTCTGTCCATTCAAAGCGTACAGAGGTGGTAAAATCATGAGTATGTTTACCTGGTGCCATTGGATGCCAGATTCCAACCTCAGGGAAGAGCTGAGGGTCCTCACACCCAAAGTCAACCCCCTTGAGGGCAGGAACGTATGATTGAGAAGTAGACAGGACCAGGTTTTCCAGGTTCTCAGCGTTCCCGCCTAGCCAGTACTGCAGGCTCTGAATGTAGTTCCCGCCGTCACGAGCTTGCTGACTGGGCAGGAACTTGAGGACAGCTGGCAGGGTTCTGATCAGCTTCAGCAGCTGCTCCTCGAAGTTGTCATTGTTCTTCTTCAGGGCACCAAAGAACTTCTTGATGGGAGAGTCCTTCTTAGCACCAGCTTTGGCTCCTCCCATAAGTTTCATGAAGTCAAAGGAACCAAGCTTGTTGAGCTTGAGGACAGCTGGCATGGAGGGGAAGATCAGGCAGGCATCTAAACGGTCCCTTTGTGGTGCAATGACTGCTGCAATCTGCAATCAGCAATTCTGTGGGTAAGATCAGGCTCAAGTCCTCTGCAAGCCAGCCAGCAATTCAAACTTGTAGTCTGCAAGACAAAGTGCCTCTTACAGGCAGACGTAGATCAACAGATGTCAATAAGTGTGTGCAGCGAGCATTGTCTTGTGTTGACAATTGCAAATATGCATCTGCCTGTTAACATTGAGAGGTTTTCATCCTGCGAACTACTGGAAACCATTAGTTAGGCTCCAATGGGTGAAAGCAAACCTCTGACTGTTGCCCAAGGTGATGAATGGCAGGGCGATCTGGCTTGTGAATGCTTTGCCGCAACCCTATGCAGTGCACTGATCGCAGGACAGTACAGCTGCATGCATCAAAGCAAGGTGCATGCAGACAATCGACAGGGAACATGCAATGCAGAAGGAATACATGCACCTGCGCTGCAGCACAGATGCACAATGAAAGTCTGCAGAAGGATGTTATCATGCAGGTGAGAGGGTGGAATGGGAAGGGATCAAACCTTTTCTGCAAGTTCCTCTATGAAGATAAGGGATCCAATGAACACATTAGCATCTGCCATGTCCTTGGTGAAGGCTGCATAGTTGCTGGCGTCTCTCAATTCTTCCAGCAAGTAACCCACAACCTCCACACAAACATTGCTGCGGTTGGCATTGATGTTCTTGACTGCCTGAGTAAGAGCTGATTGGTACTGTGCCTCCAAGACAACGTACACCAGTTTGACTCTGGTCCTTCCATTTGCAGTGGGTGTGACTCGACGGATTTCGGGGTTGGTAGAAGTATAACCCCCGCCTCCACCTATGCATGCAGTGACCAGTTGTAAAGACCTTTGGCCCCTGTGGTGCAGCAAGGTCTTTGATTGGTAAACTGATCTTACTTGGGCCATCGCCGATACTGACTCTTATTGGCTCTGTGTCAATTGCTGGAACCAAGGTGTCAACCTCTGCTATGGCACGAACCTTTTGTGTAACACAGCCACAGGCAGCCTGCAAGAACGAAGAGCGTCGCCGGAAAGATGATGCACGGTCGTACAACTCGATGCTGATCCCAGAAGTGACCCTGCGCTTACCCTGCGGGATCCAGACGGGAGAGGACCGCCGGCAAACCTATGCAGGCTATGACTACCCCTTGCAACCTGCGATGAAGCGTTGAACTGGTTAGCTTGGACCGACGATCTGATCGCACCAAACGAACCAGTGGCCAAATCCATTCTCAATCGGGTTTATGCGACTGTACCTGGCTGTGGGTTGAGCGCAAGTGAGAATGCAAGCATTGCTGGGTTGACGTCTGGCCGATCTGTACGCTCGTTGTGCCCACGCCCAGCTGGGCAGCCATGTTGATCCGGATCGATGTGAAAGAGCTTGTACAGTTACACCTTACGGCCGACTCGTGTCTGTATAACTTGTGGTGAACAGAGCGCAGCAGCAACCAAGATAAAATCTGATTGGCTCGACCTCGGCTGTACTTATTGCGATTCGGCATCGTGACGGGGATTCAGGTTTTCGTGGATTTAGGTTAACGGATGAGTCATATTAATGTGTCTGTGCTGCATGCACACAAACTTTGAGTTGCACGCACAGCGTCCAGCATCCTTAACTCCAGTCCCTGAACCTGGTCATGCAGCACAAGTCTGCACTCAGCCTAGAGCACAGCGTTCTATCTGATCAATAAGCGTTGCCAAGAAGTAATAGAAGAATTTGATGTACAACCACTCTAGAGGCCTGAGCGAAGGCGCATGCACCGTAGTCAGACCAATACGGCTTCACATGGATGCATTCACACCTCTCCTTGCCTTTGCATTAGAAGACAAATTGACTGCCTTCAACTGCGCCTTGTTGTCTGACGCCTTTCTAGCTAGCTTCGAAGGAATTCCTGTGTGTGCTCTCTTTTCAATGGGCACCAGAACGACGTTGTTTGACATGATTCCATGTCCCAGCCACATTCGTGGCATGTTAATCCCAGCATTGCAGTGGTTTGATGTCTATGATGCACACAGTATGATGCTCAAATGCACAAAGTGTTGCATTACTTTAGAAGACAAAATTTGTATTATAAATACATACTTTACATATATGCACATTATTACAGGACCAATAATGACATAGATTTTGCGAGCACAGCATGGCCTGCCAAGATCCAAAGTTTTCACGGCTCAAATTTCTCCCCGCGACCTTGCCTGCAAAGGAGCACTTGACTGTTGACTGACAAGCATCAGCTCTTTCTGCACGTTATTGTGAACGTGATCTCTGCAAAGTTTACCACTTTGTGAAGGGGCATGCCAACAAAAGCTTAACACCTCGTTCTTAGCTTCCCCTCGCCTCTGTTGCATCTGCAAGTGATTTCTTGCCTATCTTGCAGCCAGCATCTTAAGCGGACTTGGACTGCCAGCTGGCAGGCTCGTCGACTGTGCAATCTTGCCGAGGTGGTTTCAACAGATCGCAGCTGTGCCGTGCTGTCTGTTGGCATTCTAGTCACTTCACATCATGTCAGCCATCAATATTGCGTCAGTAAACGTCCTTGACAATCCCACGCTGTTTCAAAACCCGCTTCAGCTGGAGATCCAATATGAATGCCTGTACCCTCTTCAGTATGGTGAGCGTCTAAACAAGCTGACAGCTTCTGCTCAGCTGCAAATTGCATGACGACTGATACTACCTCATTCTGCCTGCAGATCTTGAATGGAAGCTCATCTACGTTGGATCACCAGAGTCTGAAAAGTATGATCAGGTGTTGGACAGTGTGCTTGTTGGACCTGTGGCACCTGGCAGCTATCGCTTTGTCTTTCAGGTAAGCACGAAAAGCACTTTAACCAGCACAGCACCTTAGTAGCTTTTACACTGACCTAATCTGCTGTATAGGCAGAGCCTCCCAACCCAGCACAGTTGCCACAGGATGACATTGTAGGGGTGACAGTCATGCTACTTACCTGCTCGTACAACCAACAGGTTAGTGCCAGGCTACACTACTTGAGCTTGACATCTCACTTCAGCTATCAACAAGCAGAGCCATTCGGTATGCAAACCTTGGACTAAGGGTGTCTCATTCAGCAGGAGTTCATCAGAGTAGGGTATTATGTCAGCACAGAGTACTGGGATGAGGAGCTCAGAGAAATGGAGCCCCCTCCAAATCCCCCTTTGATTGACAGGTCAGCTCACACAGATGCTAAATGCCAACTGGCGTTGCGCTGTTTGACAGCAGGGTGTGTACCCGGTCATCAAGCATATTTTGCTTACCCTGTCACATTCCCTGCACAGGTTGTGCCGCAACATTCTAGCAGACAAGCCAAGGGTGACCAGATTCCCAGTGGACTTTGATGCAGTGGCTCCTGCACCGCAGCCACAGTCAGCTGAAGTTCCTGCTGCTGAAGCTGTGCCCACTGAAATGGAGGCCTGATGAGCCCTGTCAGTGTGTAGTCAAGTGTAGATTTGTGTATCATCAGTCACCTTTCCTGTGTCCTTGCCTTGCATTGAAACAAATTTGAGTTCAGACAGTAGTGCTGAGTTTCAAGATGCACAGGTTGACATGAGTCAGCTTGTGTTAGTGCCATTCACACAATTTTGTTTGTCATCAACATGTTGTACATGCTGTACAGTGTACGCGTACAAGCTTACAAAGGAATCTGAAGTTCTTCAAACAGTTCTTTAAAGTCCGCTGCCCATGTAGCTTGTTCCACAGAATTTTACAACATACAGTACGGTGACTTGCAGCAGGTGTGAAGCAACAAATCAGTGTGCTGCAAAGACAACCTTCATGCAAACTTTGCATGTCTTACAACACAATCTGGAAAGCTTTGCTGAACAGTGCAGTTTCGGGAATTGATCATCGGATTTATACCACTAAGGAAACACAATCTGCAAAGCGTCTTCAGGATAAAAGTTGCACAGAGCATTGGTGCAGCCAGCAACAACAGTGTTGTATATCTTGCTGAGCATACCAATGCAGTGCCTGGAACAGAAGAAAGTGCAAAGCAGTGGTTTACAGCTGCACTGCTTGATGCCTGCAATTGATAAGAGTCATGTCTGAACGATGGGTCTGCCGAGTGAGCCAGTAGCAGCCAAATTTTGCGGCTGTGCTGCTGGCAGGGCTTCGCTGTGACTCAGCCTCTGATCCTGATCAGACGCTGTCCCTTGTGGCTGGATGCTGCCTCTATCAATCTCTATGTTCATGACAGGTTTTGCAACCTGGGCTGGCGCCTCTGCATCCATGGGTTCTTCATCCCCAGTAGGCCCTGAGAATGGAATTTGCTCCCCTTCAGTAGCTGCTGCTGCACCCTCTGGCTTACTTCTGCATGAGCACTAAAACACTTGAGGCCCAAAGTGATGTTTTAATGGTGGCATGTAAGTATGTTCAACAACCATGATACATTGCGTCAAGGCAAGCCAATCAGGGACTCCAGGATGTGTTGCTGTGCGCAAATTCTCTGAAATGACATGTTGTTGCTTGCTGCATTGATAGTCTCCCATTTCTAAGCATGAAGCCAGCTTAAAGGAAACTTGAGTCCATTGGCATGATAAGCGCTGTGCACTTCTCACAAGCAACACATGTATGTGGGGTGAAGTTTGAAGCAAAGGAGACATACGCTGGAGGACTAGCGCTTGGCGGTCTTCTCCTGCTGGTGCCTTTTGGCAGAAGGAAAAAGAACTTCTGCTCTCCTACTTGCAAAAAGTCCTGAGTGTACAGCTGCTGTGGCGCAGAGCTGGGTGTATGCAGTATGCCATTGACAGTGACACCATTCTTCCCCATGACAGTCAGCTCAAAGACACCTGGAACAGAAGTTACCCAACTCAGGTACGCATATGTAGAATAACCTCCTGACCTTTAGAAGCTGACTTTACCAAGCGAGAAATTGTAGGCAATTTTTGCATGTTGTCTAGAGATATTCATGTTGTCGCCTGCATCAGCTCAACAAGATTAGCAACCCAGCAATATACAAGATTCAGAAGGTTTTGGCAAGCAGGGAACTACTCACCCAGCACTATGTCCAGTTCTGTGCTTTTGCTTTTCCGGCCAAGCAAGACTTCATACTTGCGAATGAAGTACTCAAGCCCATCCCCTTGCAGCTTGGCAAAGGCAACCCTGCCAAGTCTTGGATCATCCGCTGACAGTCCCATTCCTGCTTGCCTGTTCTGCCAGGTGTGTCAGGCTATTGCACAGAGCACACTGCTGTATCAGCAATAAGTGCCCTGGGTGTTGTATCTCGATAGTGGCTCAAGTCTGCATTGCATGCATGCACGGCTATGTATGGAAAGCAGCCTTGGCTGTAACTGTTGTAAAGCTGAGACGGACTGCCGGTGACCGGTGATCAGACACACTGCACTAGTCGTGACGCAGAAAGCCCTCCAGCAGCTCGTCCCGCGGCAGAAGCCGAGAGGCTCAGACGTGAAGTGGGGGACCAGCAGCCTTGATATCACTACTTGGATCGATCCGAGGTTTGCGCAAATTGATCATTGGTCTCAAATATGTAGCCCTCGCTTGCTTTTGCACTCTGTTAGTCATAATGCCTCTGACTCACCGTTCAACGTGAGCAAGAATTTTGGAAGAAGTCACGGAAAGAGCTCGCTTTGCAAACGGAAGCCAGTCTCGCAAACAGTGCTCTTGGCCGTTCAGTTACCTGGCCATTGATTTTGGACCTCGCAGATTTTCTGTGAATTCGGTCGCTGTTGTCTCAGCCAAGATCGCGACTGGCCACGCAACGGCGCTGCTGTGCACGCCATAGTACCTCCGCGTATTTCTCAATTTCAAGCTGTAGTTGGCCTGTACCAAATCACAACGATCGTGACACTCTCAAGCTTGAGGTGTATCGTTGCATAGGGCTGGGTCAATATGATCATCAGACTACGCTCGAGGTTGGCAACCTCTGCCGGCCCTGCTCCCGTTCCTATGCACCATTGCACTGTTTTTACAAATTCAAAGGCTCGGGGGACGCACCGATGAGATCAACGTCAGATATTGGTTCTATAGGGATGGGCTAGAGCGCATCACAGTTGATGCTGCTGGGACTGTGGGGACTCTCAGGCAGCAGATCAGCTCAGATCTGAACATGCCGCGGGATAATGTCACACTTTCGAAAGATCAGAAGCTGGTGAGCATGTGCATACGCTACCCGCAGCATGCAACTGACGTCGGTATTGAGCCTGGCCTGGAATTGCAACTGCAGCTTTTGTCCAAGACCCCAGAGCAATTCAAAGACCTGAGCAACAACAAGCTGCGCCTCAAACAGGCTGGTGTACAGCATGGAGACATGGTAATCGCCAGATCAAAGGCTCTGCCAGCAGATGTGCCATACCCATTGCCGCCTCCAACTGCAAATGCATGTGCATCACTGCAGCAGCGTTTAAGAAATACGTGTTCTCATGCAGATCTACATGCAATACCCTTTTGAGCGTACAGTTCAGTCTGTTGTGAAAAAGTCAGTTTTTGAGGGGCGAGGGTTTGGGGCAAAGATGACGGTAGAACAGCTGATAGCAAAGCAGACACGAATAGAAAGGTGGGAGTCTGCATGCTGCAATGCACCTCTGTTGCTTTATCATAGAGTGGCAACACATTCTAGCTTACCATTGTAGCGATTGTTGTTGGCTACTCGCCATCCTACATATACATACTCACGCTATGCATGCATGTATTGCTTGATACAGCTCTGACATCAGCATGACTCATAATTGAAGTACCCACATGTGGCATGTGCGTGGACAACTCGCCACTGAATAGCTGTTGTCAATTCCAATGCAGCATCTGCCACCTACGCTCTGCTTTTACGAGAAGCTAAGTAATCTCCTCAATGGAAGAATGCGGAAATGTCCCAAGGAGGTTTTTTCATTTAGATTCACATGCAAGGGGAAGTTCGCTAAGAAAATGGCATTCCTGTGTTCCAAAGAGCTGATCCTCTCCGTACCTAGCTCATCATGAGCTGGAAAGCAAGTTTGTTGTTATTATTCTGATTCTCAGCTTTGGCTTGGATTGCACAGGCAGGAGGAGCCACACTGTGCATCAGTGTCCTTTGACAAGCATGCAGCCAACATGTTTCAGTCATATGTACAATCTGCTCTGGCGTTTTCCATCAAGCGTGGTGGAATCTTGTATGGCAACAAAGACGAGGAAGGCAATGTGACTGTACATGCCATTTATGAACCTCCACAGGTAATGCACCAAAATGCTTTGCATTGCTTTGTTTTTGGAGCATGGGCACCTTTTAGCAAAAGCTCTTGCTTCCAATAATTTGCATCAGGGTTCGTGTCAAGTATTGAGCTACACACTGTGTGACGTACTCATTGTAAAGCTGTGGTTGCTGGTTTGTCTGAGAGCATTTACCCCTTTTGGAATGTGCTGCTGTTTGTCTGCAGGAGGCCAGCCCTGAGACACTGCAGATGGAAAGAGAAACAGAGGAGGAGATGCGGGCAGACTTCATCGCAAAGTCTCTCGGGTGGGTCTGACATGGCTATCACATGCAGTCAGGTCTTGCTGTTATCTTATGCACTCAATTGCTGCTATAGAGAGCTTGGTAGAATCCACAACAGGTCCTTGCATGCCTTCAAGCCCTGCTGCCAAGTCATGCATACCATTGCTGCCAACTAGAGCTTGATTGCACCCACAATAGGCCTGTTCCAGCCTTTGCACGTGCTGCTGCTGCAAGTGGGTGAATCTACACTTGTGCGGCTACTACCTGGCTTCGCTGTGCATGTTACATATTCATGTAGTGCTGGCAGCAGGCCAATTTTCAGTTCAACATCCAAAATCAAAGGCTATGCTGTTCAGATTGCTGGTAACCTTATGCTATTTTGGTTTGCAAGGGTAGAGGCATTTTTTCCGGCACAACATTGAGCCACATGAACAATTCCTTGAGGCGCAAACATGACACATGTATGACCAATCTGCTTGCAGTCGCAGAATCTGTCCTTTGGAGAATGATCTGTTTTGGGTGCTTCAGGATGGAGAAGGTTGGCTGGATCTTCACGCAAAGCAGCAAAGAACGAGACTACATCATGAACTCGGAGGAGATCAGCCAAATGGCAGCCTGGCAGGATGAGGTGGGCCAGCACTGCGTGACAGGCGTGGTGTCCCTGGCTGTCTCAGATGAAGGCAGTGACGTCCACTTTGAAGCCTTTCAGGTGAAGATTTGCCAATCATCACAACAGAATTATAGTAAGTAGTATATCATAAACATGTTAGTAATGTATTATAGTCAATTGTATAATATGATTGATTGAGCACTTGCCAAAAGAAGACATGCAAGATCCGTCAGCGTCATGACATGACACAATGTAGAGAAGTTGTGAGTACCCAAGCTGTCTTTCCACAATACCATAGCTGCCACCTGTTTGTGAAGGGCGCGTCTGCATGCAGCATGGCTGCAATATGCCCAAGCATCGACTCGACCATGCAAAATCAATAAGACTGTGTGATGGCAGTACACTTGTGCCTACGCACACCTGCATTGGTTCTTGTGTCTGACTGTAAGGTGGACCACCCTGCGTGTGCCTCGCAGTTCGTTGGCATAGAGTCACAACTCAAGCATGTCAAGTCAAATTTGTCTGGTGCTGGTTTTCTTCATCGCACCCATGTGCTGTTTCTGCTGAAGGCAGGCATCATATCATATCCTATCATCCCAAGTTCTTTCAGAAGCTCTCCTGAAGCAAAAAAGCTCCTTTTAAGACCTTGTGCTGTTTTGTACAGAGCGTTTTGTTCACAGCAGCTTGTTAGTGATGGGTTGTGCTGCCTGCAGGTCTCAGATCAGTGTGTGAAGTTGGTGAAGGCCGGCTGGTTTGATGTTCAGAAGGAACCCAGCGGGGTCAGCACCCTCACCAATCCCAATGTAAGGCCCCAGGCTGTCCCCAACCCTTCATCATAGTTTGAAATCATGAAACTGAAACAGTAATCTGTGTGTTTTGGAAGCATCAATAGCACAGTGTGATTTTGGGAAAGCAGCTTTTGGGCATAACATGTTGTGTGAGCTTGCAATGCCAATCTGTGGGTGCTCAGGAAACAGGTTCAGCTGCAAAATATTGACCCAAAAAACACAAGCAGCTTGTGCAACTTGCTGCCTTGGGGACGGAGCCTGTTTGCTGATCATGATACGGGAGGAACTGTCAGGCAGGAACTTTGGCAAAGGCACACTTGACAATGTGTGAATGACCCCGCAGGTGGAACACCCTTTTGAAGACTATGGCCAGCCATTTGCTTGCAGTACTTGTCAAATGGTTTTCTCCCTATAGAGCAAGTTGCACAATCTCAAGTGTGCCTTTGCCTGTGTTGCTGTCTGGGCAACTGACAAAGCAGCGACTTGTCAGCTTCAGCATGATGTTGGCAAAGAGATCAGTCTGTCAAGATTAGAGACATAGTCAGAGGGCAATACATGTGAAGGTGCTGCCAAAACACGTAGTCTCAAGAAGATTAACTATGTTGTCAATGTCAAAAGAATGGCTAGTCTGCAATTACTCAAGGTCCCTGTCCCCGCGTGCCGCCCTGCCAGTAGTATACTGCAATGCAGGAACCTACGCAGAAGCAGCCTGTCATTGTGGCGGGAAAGGATGTGAAGGAGGTTGACAACGACTACTTCCTGATTCCTGTCAAGATCATGGATCATGAGGGACCCCTGACGGCAGGCTTCCCCATAGAGAACCGCCTCCTACCCCAAGGCGAGTCGCATGTCTCTGTATCAATACAACAAAAATAATAGTAATACCAATATAATTACAATGATAACAATAATAATATTGATAACAATAATAACGTGAACATAATACAACTGTGTTGAATTGTGATGAGCTGCTGAGCTGCCGCAAAGTCAGTAGATGTTGCGTAGTTGTGTGAACACGGCCAACAATGGTACAACTTGCCCTAATTTTCACCATGCCTTTGTGAAAGTTGCAGCAGAGACTAGTTATGTGAAAGGTGCACATCAAGATCAGGACTGAAGCCAATGCTGCTGTATTGCTGCAGGGCCTTCTGAATTTAAGCAGTACATGCGACAAAGTTCTAGCAAGCCGTACTGGCAGAGATTAGGAGACTTCCATTTGCTAATGTATCTGGCAAAGCAGCCTGGCCTGGATCTTGTGAATGATATAGCTGTGCTGTTGGAGTGCATAAAGCACAAGGCCAGTGTGCCAGAAGGCTATACGCTAATCATAGACAGTTTGGCAGAGAGCTAAGTTGGACACACAAATCATGGGTCGATGTTCTGTAAGGTCACTGGTGAGGAACGCTCAAACAGCTTTTGTCTCTCTGAAACATATATGTCCGCCGTCCCCGCGTATGCATGACAAATTGAAGCTGCTTATCATGATGCAAGAGGAAAATGTGGCATTGTCAGAAATGGGTACACTCAGGAATCGAAACACACATCAGACACAGCAGCGTGCAAAAGTGCTGCTGTACTGCAGATTACTATGGAGTCATCCCACTAAGAAAAACCTGCTGCTTTACTGAAGCAGTTGTCGGCACAGGAGTTGTCAGACTAACATCTTCTTCTTCCTTCTTGACTCCGCAATCGAAACGCCAGCAGCCTGTTCCGTGAGCTTGGTGCAAAGAACTATGAGTACACTGGCGGCCAACTCTCACACAGCTCGACTGCAATAGGCTTTTTGCCGCTATGCTGTTGCACAGCAGCTATGCCCCAAGACGTTGTCTTGCGAGATCGAATCTCCAACTAGCAACCCGCTTAACGCTTGCGGGTTCCGGAAGCATAAAGCGTACTTGGGCAGCTCAGGAGTCATGTAGGCCCTGCAAAAGGCGAGCAAAGCGGCGCAGCCTATGTTGTCGGGCATCAGAGCAAAGCCAGTCAAGCACCTTAAGGTATGCAGGTCACCTTGCACCACCCTCTCACACCACAACCGGCATAAGCTAGAAGTCTAAAATGGCACAAGCTGTCGTTCAGGTCGGTAGCTGTTTACTTGGCTGTCAAGGACGGCGACACCTTAGAGTCACTTTCACTTGAGTCTGGCTTTTCCAAAGCCAAGTTGCAAGAAGCTAATGGAGGTGAGCTGTCACAAACTCCCTCTGGCATACAGGTCTTGCTCCATTTTATACGTGGTGTACATATGCTGCTGTCAGCGTCATTAGTCAGCTTTTGCTCAAAAGCTGCATAGCATCATTATCTTCCGTTCAGGCATGGCTTTTAAACAATCTCATGCATGCATGTACATTACTCATTGGCACATGCTGCTGCAGGGGATCCTTACCTTGCAGCAGGCCAGAACCTTGAGTTTGTGATCAAGGTTCCTGAGAATATGATGCCTGTCAGCAAGAACAGGAGACTTGTGCTCGTGCCGGTGGAAGCAGCATACTCTGATGATGAGCAGGAAGTGGTTGTGGCACAGGAGAATAGGCAGGTATGGTCATCACTGCCAATCATCCTGTTGCACATGCTGTTGCACACGCTGTTGCAAAGTCCTGAACTACACCATTGTGTCGTAACTGTGATGCAAAGTAGATGTAAAAGTCTGTGCCTTTCAGCAACCACACAGGAAGTTTCTTGCGCAAGCTTGCTGCACATGTGTAGCGTACCTGCCTCCAGCAATCTGGCCGAGTACAAGGCGGCAGCATGCACAACACAATCAGGCTCTGAACTGCACACATACAAGAACTTGCTGCCTGACAGCATTCACGCTATCAAATCAACCAAGTTGTCATGCACATTTCCACACAACTTTCTATGGCAAGTTCTAGTTAGACTGCATAGAATACCTTGCCTGTTGGTGTGTTGTATGGCAGTCTGTGTCACGGGACAGTGACAGTCTGTACATATGATGCAACCCAATGTTTACGGTGTGCATAGTAAGACCTGCACATACCTCGTTTGGGTAGGCACCAGTTGGCATCATTTGACCAATGCACACACGCTCATGACTATCTTGTGTACCCTCTATTCCAGACCAGTCGTCACTCAACTTGCTATAATAATGAGCCGCATGATGCCTGCGAGTAGTTCCCAGGGTTATGAGTCCAGACTCAGACTCCCACCATACAATGCAGTTGCTTCAATAACCATTGTGCTTGTACATCCTCAGGAGCTTTCTGCAGCCACAAATGCATTATTCATGTTGACAGCAAGTCTGCTGCAGGTGCACCAGGAAGAAAGGGCAGAGCAGCAGCGCTTGGCACAGCAGGAAAGGGAACAAGTTCTGCAGCAGCAACGCTTGACACAGCAGGAAAGGGAGCAAATAAAGCAACTACAGCAGCAGCAGCAGCAGCAGCAGATGTTAATGGAAGCAGGACCTGCCATGAGGACAAATGTTGTTCAAACCGCCAGGTAGATTTTCCCAAGATACAAGTCAGCAAATTTGCCTTTTAATGTTGCCTCTCAACATGACAGGAAAGGTCTCAACATGGCTTGGGGACATACATAGATTGGGGATGCATTGGCGAGATCATTGCTTTGGTGATCATTTCACTGATGAGGTCTGCATTCCTGTCAGAGCATTGGAGCCATGACTGTATGCGCTGAGCCAAAAATCTTGAGTGCTGAGTCACAGCTCTGAGTGCTGAGCCATGACTGTAAGTGCTGAGTCGTGAGCATGAATGCTGGTTCATGGGCTACTGAACTGCAGGTTTTTTGGGAGTACATTTGGAAACATTGTGGTGGCTGTTGGGGTGATGGGCCTTTTGTGGACCATGCTCAATTTCAGGATTGAGCGCGTCACAGACAGCGACTCAGACACAGACACTGAGACAGACACAGGCAGGGCCGCAGCTGCTGGGTCCCGTCTTGAGGACCCCAAAGTCAGAGCCGAGATGGAGCGCAGGTGACACCCTTTCCCTCCTTTTTTTCTTGATTTTCTCATACTCTTGTGCTTCTTCTTCCTTTAGCCTGCAACACGGCCTACTTCTTTTAATTTTTCTACTTCTTCTGCTGTCTTCTTCTTGTGTTTTCTTCTTGTGTTCTTTTGTCTTCCTGTTTGCGCCTTTTTGCTGTTGCCTCCACCTTTTGGCTACCTTGGTTGCCCTTGTTTTTCCTGCTCCTCGTTCCGGTGGAGTCTTCTTCCTCTTGTTGCAAGAGCATTTCCCCTCCTCTCTTTGTCATATGCTCAGAGCTGCTTTTCCTTACGCCCCATGCTGTCTTACACTAGGTCGTAGATAAGGCAGCCTTCACGTGAGCTCATCAGTAGCTGACCGAGCAATATAGATTACCTTTGGACAAATCAAGGGAAGCAAGCTTGTATCCTGATGCAGCCGAGCCCATCATACCAGTGGTAATGTGTCTGTCTTAAGCATGGGTGCATCTGAGGACATGATGCTTCTGTCAAGAAGCACACATGACTTGAGCAAACTGGCCCATCAGGGTTGAGGCATTAGAGTATAGGCTATACCACTACGCATAAACCCTGGAAAGTAGGCTGTGTTGCCCTACATTTGGTTGCCACCAGTACACAAAAGCGTTGACCTCAACCAGACTCTCAAAGGTTACAAGTGCACCTCCCTCATATGTCATGATCGAGCATCAACAAGATTGTTATGCTTTGCTGCAGGCACGGACGTTCCTTCCTGGATCATCTGGATCTGGAACATGCCATCGATGAGGCAGAAGAGGTGTACCAGCAGCAGCAGCAGGCCAGAGAAGCTGCTGTAGCAGCTGCATCAGCCAGAAGGGCTGGAGATCAACGGGAACAGCTGCAGCATGCCAGATCACTCTGGCAACAGGAAGAGTCACGGGCACATAGCACAGCGGCGGGTAAAGGCCCTGCCCTTGATGAGTCATCACAGCAGCAGCAGCAGGCCTCAAGTGGGCATGCTGAGTTTTGGACCTCTGATCCTGGTGTCAGTTACAGACAAAATGGGTCACACTCCAATGGCTCTGTACCACCTCACATACATAACGCCAGCCAGGGTAGTCAGCAACAATCATCTACACCCACATCGCATGCCTCGTCATCAAATGGCGCATCTGCTGCACCTGCAGCTGCTGCTGCAGCTTCCACACCGCGGTCCTCAGCTTCTGATGACTCGTCTTTGTCACATGCAAGCTCGTCCAGCTCTCCACTGACCCAGTCTTCCCCTTCATCTTCACCTTATGCTGTTTCATCCAGCGCTGCTCCATCACATGGGAAGGGCACTTCCCCGCACAGCCCTGAACAGGAGCAGCCTTCCACATCTGGCTCCCATCAGGAGCCCTTCCGGCATGGCCCTTCAGGAGGCACTTCCCAGCCTGGCCCTCAACAGGGCTTTGCCCGGACTAGCCCTCAGCCCCACTGGGCAGATTTAGAGACGGTGTACTTTGCTGTCAATGAAGATGGGGAGCCCATGAATTGTTTAATTCCACAGGATAATGGGCAGCAGGATAAAGGGCAGCAGGGAGACATGCAGCAGTGCGCAATGGTGTTCCAGGTGAACCCTGCTTCTAAATCTGCAAAGCTGCATAGGGTTTACCCATGCCTTGTAGGGTTTAGGTTGCAACCCTGAACCCTAAACACACAAGACCTGGACCCTAAATGCAAGTAGATGTTCAAAGCTGACAAAGAGCCCGTGAGTGTCTATCAAACTCAGTCTGGCATGGAATCAAGCGCTGCTGTAACTCTGCATGTTGAGACAAAACTGCAGTTCCTCCCTTGCCAGTGCTGCTAGCCTGCCATGACATTCGGGGTTTTTTATCACGGCTGCAAAATTCGGATGACCTGGCGGTGCTGCTCGCCTGCCATGACATGTATTGGAAAAAACAGAAATCAATAACAAAATCTCACTGGGAAAACAAAGGGAATCAAACAGAAGAAAAAACTTGACCTGTGTTTTTTGTCACGGCTGCAGAATTCGGATGACTTGGCGATGCTGCTAGGCATGATCAGGGCAATGACAGATCAGAGCCTGACAGGGGTGGGGTGCTACCCCCTGACCCTGCTGCAGGAAGCTGAACAGTCAGAAAGGGCTGTTGCCTTCTACCGAGATGGTGTCATAGCGGTGAGTCTTGATCTGATCCGGTCTATCTGGCCTGATGTGATCTGCTCCCATCTGATTTGATCTGATCCCATCTAATCTGATCTGATCTGATCTGGTCTGGTCTGATCTGCATTGCATGTTCAGCATGCCACCACTCACCTGTCATGGAACTACACTGCCTGAATTTTGTTATTCTGCATGCAAAGCATATCAAGGGAAAAGACCAACGATATGATCAGGTTGGCTGAGAATCTGACACCAAAGCTTGCTCAAAAATTTGAACTGACCCAATCAACTTTGATTGCGCAGCATGCAAAGCACATCAAGGACGAGGTGGAATGGATGGAGCATGTCATCACTTTGAGCGAAGTTTTGGCGCCAAGTGACATACCAGAGATTCTAGCTTCCAGGCAGGCGCAGCTGCAAGAAGAGAAACGGAAGGCTCAGCAAGCAAGCAGGGCAAAAGATCAAGCAGCTAATGCAGCTGCCACCAGCAATAGTGATGCTTCAGATGAAGTTGCTTCAGAAGCTGCCGCTGATGTACATGCCAATGCTGATGTGGATTCTGATGCTGACGTGGATGCTGATGTGGATGCTGATGCTGACAAGGGTGTTGGGATGACTGGACCTGCTTCTAGCAGAGGAGGTGATGATGTGGCCGGCGGCAGGGAGGGGGGCCACTATAGGGGGGTACACCCCAGCGGGTCAGGCCCGGCTGCAAGCAGCAGCAACGGTGCTTCAACCAGCAACAGCTCGCATCAATCAGTCCAAGGTGAAAACACTGAACATCATGCAGCTGTTGTCACCAGGTCATGCATAGCATGATCACGTGGCTCACCACCACAGGGGAAAAACAGGTTTGGCTATTGTTGTACAGCCATGCTGAGCACCATGTTTTGGTCTAGATGCAGATTCTGCCATGAAAGTTTTCATGACCAGATGAAGATTCTCTGCCATGCATGGTCTAATGGCAGCAGCTGCATTGCAACACTGGCCACGCTGCAGCGCATGGTGTGTATGTTCTGGGCGTGTGGTTGCAAATTCCTTGCTGTATGTCAAGTGCTTGACGTTGCACACAAGCCTGTATGGTAGCTTCTGTATGATGTGGGACATGCATAACATGGTGTACAGTGCATTCTGTCTGCACTCAACAGCTGCGACGTGCCATGCACACAAAGCACTATAAACTCAGCAGGCAAACCCCGTCACAAGTGAAGGAATAGCGTAAATTTACCTTCAAGGTTATGAACAGTGGTTGTGCATTTGTGCATGTGTTACATTTGAATCTGATCCTAGGACTGCGTATCTGTACTTGGAAATAGATCCCTGTATGACGCGCTGTTGTGATAGTCAGCAAACAACCATTCATGTTTTTTTTCAGGTGATGATGTCCATGAGGCCCGTGCAAATGCCTATGCTGGTATGCACAGAAAGGAGGTTGTACGACTCAGCAAAGACAGCCTCAATCAGCTAGATCAAACCAGCAGTATCCCCAGACGAGATGCGCTCAATCCCAGGGATGCATCACCCATGCCTGCATCAGTCCCTGGGCAAGTGGTCAGTCCCAACCAAGATGTGTCAAATCCTGGGGATGCTTTCACTTCAGAGGTGTTGCCAAATGCAAAGTATGCTGAAACAGCGCTCAAGAATGGCAGCAGCAGCAGCAGCAGCAGCAGCAGCAGCAGCAATGTTGCTGCAGCCTCGGCAGCCGATGATGAAGCTGTTGACATCAGTAGCAATGGAGATGACATCAGAGCTGCCTCTGGTGCTGCTGCTGGTGTGATTGATATCAGCACTGCTCCAGATGGCGGACAAAGCACTGCTCTAAATGGTGGACACAGCACTGCTCCAAATGGTGGACACAGCACTGCTGCAAATGGTGGACACAGCAATGGCGGTTATGCCAGTGTGGATGAGATGAAGCAGAATGGTCTGACAATGGGGATGTCCAGTGATTTGGATGCCCTGTTTGCAGAGGCTGGCATAGCAAGTGATGGCAGCAGCATTGGCAGCAAGCAGCAAGAGGACACCAGAAGGCCTGCAGAAGGTAGGCAAACGTTTATTTGTTTCTTTCTGCATTCTTTCTTTCTTTCTTTCTTTCTTTCTTTCTTCCTTTCTTTCTTCTTTCACTCTTCCTTTCTTGCACTGACTCAATTATGCATGCACTCACTCGCTCACTCACTCACTCACTGATTCACTCACTCGCTCGCTCACTCACTCACTCACTCACTCACTCACTCACTCACTCACTCACTCACTCACTCACTCACTCACTCACTCACTCACTCACTCACTCACTCACTCACTCACTCACTCACTCACTGCAATTCTGCCAGAAGCTGCCTTGTCACCTGACAGCATGATGCTTGGTGCTGCTGAGACTACACCTACCATGTGACCAGGCTGATCATGCCAGCTTGCTTGCCTGCAGATTCGTGGAAGAAGCTGAGTCACGTCTGTGTACCCTTCATAGACTACCGTGATGGTGACTCAGCCTTCATCACTATGAAGCTCGGCACGAGTGATAACCTGTCAGAACATATGCTGGGATTTGAATCCCGCAGTGATGCAGAAGAGTTACGGTATCTATTTCAGGCAAACGTGGATGAAGCAGAAGCCATTGTACATATTGTGCCCATGACTCCTGGCCAAATTGCAGAAATGGCGACAGAACAAGATTTGGCCGTTACCGTGTATGCTCCTGGCGAATTACGGCTGAAACCTGGCATGACAGTTGATCAACTGCAGGAAGCAGCAGCAGAAGTATTTGAACACGTTAGTGTGTCTTAGTGTGTCTTAGTGTGACCCAGTGCCACAGGTTTTGTTTGTGCTTGTCTTCACGCATACTCAACAAGACAAGTATGCATAGTGTAGGTGTACTGTGTTGCGTGCTCTGTGTTTCACCTGCCTCAGAACCTCAGTGACAACATATGTGCCTGTTCAGAGCTGCTCTCACTTGATTGGATATGCTTGTTTTGTTGCCCTCGCTTTTGTGTCTCCTGCTTAGTGCTCCCACCGACCTGATCCAGGAAACGTCGTGCTGGTGTGTTTGACTGGCCTGTGCCCAAGCAACATATAATGCAGGATCCTCGTTTAGCATACTATGCTTATACATACCTGCATGTGCCTAGATATGATAGCAACGTGATTGGCCAGTTGTAGTGTCCTGACAGAGGTGAACACACTTACCCGATAGTACATGTGCTTCCATGCAACACCACTCGCGCAAAGCATAATTAACACCTTCTGTTGCCTGAGGCAAAGCAGTGGCTTTTTGACAGTAGGCTTACAAAATAGCTGATATGATTGATGAGAAACATAAGACTGCCTGCTATTCGACCCATTGAACGGTGACCATTTTGCTGCCTAAACACCTTGCCTGTTCGTTACAAGACACCAACCACAGTAACTGCTACAATGTTGCGCTCATGGCGGACAGTAGTCATGAGTCGACCAGAGACATGTACATTCAGATTGGACGCAACTATCATCACAATACACATCTACATTAGCAGCAAACCTATGTACAGGGTGCACATGATGCACATGACTTGATTTCTGGAAGCACAAGCACCGATTCAAACATATACAGAAATAGCACAGGTGGTGTTTGAGATGGAAAGGCGCATTGGCTGCTGATCTATACCGTATCAAAGGTTGCCCCAGTGCCTATCTGGTCCAGGACATGGGAGACAGTTGTGAACTTCTAGGCTGCGCTAAGCAACACAGCACAGAACATACATGCATCATGCCATGCTGTGCCTGCTATCCCAGCCTTGAGTAGCCACTACCGCCTCAGTGATTGCCTTTATAGGCCCTCCTTTAGCCCCAGCTATTGATGCCTTGAGGAGCGCCTATGCGCCTGTTGGCTTGCCAGTTACTTTGAAACGATACATTCGAGCCACACATTCTGCCATAGCTGCGGCAGCCTCTTTAGCCTCGCAAGCAGCTTTCTCTTCATCATCTTCAGCATCAGACGCAGCATCGTACACAGCATCACTCCACAGATCGACATGCTCTCTCATTGTATCAAGATGGTCAACAAGACTGTCCAGAGCACGTTGAAGCTCTTCACCCTTGCCTTGCTGATTTGCTGCTTGCTCCAGAGCATCTTTGCTGTCAGCCCACTTGCGGCCGCGTATGCTCATCACCTTGACCAGTCCCTTCAGCTCTTCTTCTGCTGCTGCCATCTTGCCTAAGTCGGATTCTGGCACAGACGGTCCTGCAATTTGCAACGTTGGAAATGTGCGCTTGAGCACAGAGCAGTATAGCAGGTACAACACACCAGAGGTCAGTGGGCAACAGAGCAGCGCAGCGCAGCACAGCACAGCACAGCACAGCACAGCACAGCACAGCACAGCACAGCACAGCACAGCACAGCACAGCACAGCACAGCACAGCCCAGCCCAGCCCAGCCCAGCAGCTTGTTGTGCTGACGCACATGTACTTATTTGCTTTTGTGACTACAGGCCTCAAGCATGCAAGCCACATGGTGTTCATCACTTCAGGAACCCTCACCAGCGTTCGAATCATTGGAAACAGCTGAATGGATTAGCCTCGATACTGCATCAGGTTCTGTTGAAGCTTCATCGACCTCAGATCCTGACTCATCTTCAGAGGTAGCATCACTGTCTGATGTGTCGGTCCATCCAGAATCACTGTAGTCTTCCTGCCCACTCTCAGACCCACTCTCGGACCCACTCTCCGACCCACTCTCCGACCCACAAGCCTTGGAGCCAGTCTTGGAGAGGTTTGACGCGTCATTTGCCCCACATGACGGTGCCTCACCGTCGCTATCTGTGTCATCAGTCACCAAGTGGCGCCCTGGGCCCCCTGCCCATATTTCATATGCAATTTGTACCCGTTTGAGCTCAGCACACAACTGCTCAACTTGCTTCTGACCGGGCGAGAGGTCCTGTCTGCCATCCTCGTCTTCCTCAGCCTGGTTCTGCCCACTAGCTTGGGCCTTTCCAGACTCATGATGCCTACTGTCTGTGGCCTTCTGCCCAACGCCCTTGGGCTCTTGGGGTCCCTGATGCCGCCCCTCAGGCTGGTTTAGTGGCTCTTCATGGTTGATGCAGGTTTCTTGGTACATGTCCCATGACATGCCCTCATACCGTCGGGGCTCTTTGGCTTTCAGATCCTCGAAGTTGATTCGGTCATAAAACTCCTCCCTGTCCATTCTCAGCCATTTCAACTCGAGACCACTGCGCCAACTAGGCTTGATGATCTCATCCAGGCGCTTGTCAGCCATTGGTTCGCTGGTGCTGGTCGTGCTCATCTCCCTGGCTTGCGCCAGATCACGGACAGCTGCATCGCGCTGCTGTTTGAGTTCACTCACTTGACTCTCAGTGCCTCTGTAGGAATCTAACAGCCGGAGATGACTGTTGATGAAGCCTCGCAGGTCCCCTGGGATGATCTGCAGCTGATCAGAGATGATCTGGCTGAGCCCCACGGCAACGTCAAGCTCACGGCTGATGAGGTATTTGACATCAGGGTGCTGCGATGCTGACTGGAGGTGACCAGTCATATGGTGCAGAAGTTGTGCTGAGTCTTGCTGAACAACTTGCAGCTTGTGAAAGACCTGCTCGCCGTCTGTCTGTCCTGATGTCTGTCTGTGCATCATATCTCCACCTGCCTGTGCACACACAAGTGGCGCCCTTTGTCACAGAGTTGACTGCATATGTGATCTCAGACAGTTTGACAATGTACTAATACATGTATGATGACGTGATAGTATAGTAACAAGCAGAAGTAGTAGATAGTGTAATAGTGCAACAGTGGCGGTGTGAGCCCAACAATAGGCCCAACAAGCGATATGGCAACAGCGCAGTCCCAACACCTGCCAATTGCAGCAGCAGCATGTTCTGCAGGCAGTGGCTCATGGGAGTACACAGCAGCTGCTATCAACAATGTTCACACTAACACCAGTATGGGCTCCTCCTGGTGGCATCAGAAGAAGCCCCAGGGGAATATGAGATGCAGCTCATTGCAGAAGACGGCCTGCCAAATGCTGTTATTAGCCATCAGGAAAGATATGAAACTTGCAGCATCTCTGGTCAGTCTTCCAAGCCACTTCATGCTGCTTTAAGCATGAGCGCAAAAGAAAAAGGCAAAGCGCAAAAGCTACACCAAGTGTCAACAGCAACATGGAGACCAGAATGCAAGAGGAGAATGTCACTCCCACCTGCGAGCTCAGCTGCTGCTTCAGCTCAGCTAGCTTCTGACGCGAGTGCAAAGCTTCATCATCAGCGCGCTTGGCTGTCACAGATGCTGCAGCACGCAGCTGTGCCTCTGTCATCTTGCTCTGCTGCTGAGCAGTCGCCTGCACCAGAGAAAAGAATGGAAAAGACTGCTTTTTCAGTGTCAATTTAAATGGGGAGCCAAGGATTGTTCCGGGCTGCCCAGGGTGCAATGCGCTACACTTGGCCTGCTCAGGCTATGCTCTCTCATTTCGTACCTTATGGTGTACGTGTGGAGGTAACTGTGACTCATCAGACACCCTGGCTTAGAAGCACAGGTGAATGGAATGGACAAGATAATCAACATATATATGTTGACATACATATATACATCACAAATCAACATTTATATATATATGTATAGTAAACACAGACACACAGTGTGATCGCACCACCAGCTGCTGATGATCCATCATCCATTTGTCCCTGTCAGCAGTCATAGCATGCAGCTGTGAAGCCTGCTCCAGCAGTATCTTCTCCTTCTCACTCAGCTCCTGAGTCAATCTCTGATGCTCATGCTTGTGAGCTCTTTCAACAAGCCTCTTGACTAGGTTCCCCACGCTACCCTGAGTGGGCGATTGGAACTCCTGGAGAAATGCTCTGTACAGTGAGGGGCCGGCCTTTTGGGCATCCCATGATAGATAGGACGGCGGGTGCTGGGTTGGGTCTTTGGGGGTGGCTGCTGCAGTGTCATTGGCCTGTGATGCAGGCTGACTGGCTTTTGCTGCAAGTCACAGACAGTCTGTCATGAGGTGGCTCTGTCATGTATACTTGCTGGCAGACACTGCAATTTGCCTGATGCAAGGTGAGCAATGTTTGCAGGCACACGAGTGCTTGGAGGTTGACACCTTGTTTCATCAAGCAGTACGGATGCACGTGTGGTGCAACACAGGCTGACTATTGTGAGGCGAGCTAGTTGCTAAGCCTCAGGCGTTGTTGGACACGAGCAGAGACCGACGCACGATCATACCTTCACTTTCGTGTCCCTGCGGCTCATGCTGTGACATCGTTTTGCCCCAGTCGGGCCAGATGTCCTGCTTCAACTTTGCTGCTTGCTTGAAATACTCCTCGTAGCCAGTTAGGTCAAGACTGACCCGAACGCTTGGCTTCTCTGCCGACATGCCTGCATGCATCGAGTGTCATTAACGTTCTCAGCACATCCACAGTCATAGATATCTTTGACTTCTGTTTTGTAAGTCTCTTTACCTGCTCTAGCCGCAGGGTCACTTTTGTCCCCTGATGGTGAGTCGTGAAGGTCCCGGAACAAGGTCTCCAACCCATCATAACTAACGCGAAGAGCGCTTGGATTTGCTGAACTATGGAAACACACCAGTCGTAGACCACGAAGGGATTCGCGGCGGGGAGCAAAAGCGTTTAACATGACTGATCTGTTACGAGTTGTCACGAGAGCAACCAGAAACTGCTTGGCGCCCAGAAACCGCCGCTTCCCTGCTTACGGGTCTCATGCTGAACAGTGAATGGAGCAGACGTCCTCTGCAGATCCCCAAGAAGGCCTCATCAGCGTAAGCTTCCTCCAGTGCACTTCACGCTGGTTCCGGAGCTCAACAAAATCTCGTTCTTCTCCTGTACATGTAGCTTGTCGCAGAGCGCTATCATCAACATCGCTGACGAAGCGAATACAAAGACGTGTTTCTTATTATTGTGTCTTTAAGTTTGTGGTTCTAAGACAAAAGATGCGGTGATTCGCAGCCGAATACAGGCTTTTGACTGTAGTTGTCCACCATGCTTCAACTCGTCAGAACACCCAGTCTCACCGTGAGAAGGATGATGTCCTTCAAAAGCATCCCACGGTGTTTGAGCAGGTACTATTTAGGTGGTCTGCTACCCTAGGAAAGAATGTCACATGCTAGAGATAAGTACAGTCGTGCAGCTGCAGGAACACCCATCCTGCCCACAAAGCTTCCAGGCCGGCCTGTCTTGGCACGCACAGCTTGTCCAGCACAGGCTACAGGCATTGTTTGCAGTCATCAATGCTGCAGTGCCGGTACAGCATATATCCAAGGCTTGCGCTGTGCTTGCCAGGTTTTGCCTTTTGCATACTGCCTTGCCTTTGGGGTGCAAGCCATTGGCACAACATCTTGCCAGATGTTCAGCCTAGCATCAGATCTCAAACACTCAGCAGCTACTGCTGCAGCAGCACTAAGGCTGTCCTGAACAGCTTCAACTCTGTCTCATCTCAGCTGCGTCATGCAGGTCTTCGAATTCCTCTGTTTTAGGCAACAGTGATCTGTTCCTCATCATCTACAGCAAGCCTGGCTGTCACCTTTGTGACGGCCTGAAGGTCAGATACGCTGCTTGATGCCCACAAAAGGGACTGCAGTAAGAAAGCTGCATCATCGCCAGGTCAACAGTGTGATGCTAAATTTACCTCAGTGCAACGCTGAGGAGCTGTGTGCCTCACCAAGCCGTTGCATGGTGTACACTATTGCCGTGTCAACGCACGACACAGGAGACACCATGCATCCGACTTGCATGCTACACTGTGTATACTGTTGCACACTTGCCAATCGCATGTCGTTGCATGATGTGTGTCGGTTTGCAGTCCAATCCAAGCTGTGCATTGTGACACTTCTTGCCGGGCAATGCTGCCGTTGGCTTGCAGGACAAAGTTCAGGCGATCCTTGACAAAGCCATGTTTCAACCATCCCCTCTGTCCACAGCTAGCTTGCAGGTCTGCAGCTTCTTGCTCATGCTTGTTTGTGACCGTGCGCTGCTGCACGTTCTCTGTCCATCAAACATCACAGCCCATATACAATCTTCTGGCAAGTGAATTTTTTGTAGATGGCCTCATATCCCTGCATGTATATGCAGATACGCAATATCTTGGAAGAGCCAGAGTGGGAATCTGCATACGGGATGGTCATTCCAGTCATGACAGCGTAAGTTCATCAGCCTGCAAGATGAACATGTGTATGGATGATGTTGCAAGGTCCATGATGTGCATGAGAAGCGCTGTCCAGTTGGCTTAGCAGTTCAATTCTTGATTGTCGTTGTCATTGCATTGTTTTGCAGTGCACAGCTGTCGAGCTGCTGTAGGATAAAGAGTGGGGAGTCAGAGGAGATCAAGATACCGCGCGCTCCTCCTCGTATCAGTGCAGACCGCCTGAGTGACCATATTATAAAGTCTCTGAAACTTTGAGTGATGAACATCATGAAGGCTTTAAAGCAGGCTAGCGTGACTCACATGTCTAATTTTGAGTGTAATGATTAACTGGGCCTACTTGCAAGCTAGCCAGACCGACGGCGTGCTGTTGTTGCGTACAAAGTATCATACTGAGCAAGCACTGTTTTGGGGAAAGATTTGACTGCTGTAAGCTTGCTGTAACAGACTGGCCAGAGTGCACGTCATTGCACTGGCAACAGCTGCATTCTGAGTAAAATTTGAATTTCTCTTATATGTTTACGGGGAAACTGGATTCCACAATCTTTCTGTAGCCGCTCAAAGCATTAAGGGGCCGTTGCGCTGATACACTGACAGTTGGTGCGCCTGGCCATTTCAGATGTGCTTGAGCATATGTCTCGTTGCGCACAACAAGAGCAGGTGATCCAGTGCAATTTATTATTTTCCCGATCATCAGTGCAGATCACTCGGTGTTCGCGTAGCACCGTACGTTGAGACTGCTGCAGAAAGGTCTAAAAGGCATTTGCTGTGCTGTGTAAGCCAGGCAAGGTTGAAAAGACAGCTTACGCACCTCGTTGATCAAGCGACGTAAGTTGGGCCGCGAGACCATCAGCGCATTGGCGATAGCACTATACTCAAAACCATCGGCAAAGATGATGCGGTACACGTACCCTTGAGGCTGTCTACAAGTTTGTACAGGCAGAGGAATATCCAGTATAACGACCTTGTTTGCCCGAAAATGCTAGCTTCGTCTGAATTCCTGGGACATGTCAAGCTAATACCAACAGCACCTTGCTCTTTGAGAGCAAGATACCTCCAGCAACTCCCTCGGCTCAAGCAAAACGTCGTATGCACGCAAAGCACAAAGGCACGTAAACTTCAGAAACAACAGGCACCTCCTCAGCAAGGTCTTCCTTTTGAGGGAAGACAGAAAGCACCGCCAGCATCCCCCAATCACGATGAACAGGCACCGCAAGATGTGACTGCCAGCGACAGAACACTCAGCGTCATCATCAGGGTAAACACGGCCTCTGCTTGTTTGTATGATTGCAAAAAAGCACGTTGCATACCAGCAAGGTCATACTGGCACGCAAGCTTTTTCCTATGTCAATGACAGCTGATCGCACCATTGCCATACATGCCATGTACAACACTTCCAGCCCTCCCTTATTGTCAGTCACCACATAAGCCACTGTATGACTGCATGCCTCCATACACTCTGCAGCCCATGCGTTATGCAGTCCTGCATCAACACTGCCTACGATAACATCTCTCTGGCCTATAGGATCGCGGTGGTACTTTGCCCAAAGAGTTGCCATCTGCCCAACAAAGGCTGAAGGCAATCCTGACAGAAGATAGGCAAGATGCTCCACCACCAGGCAGCCAAATCAGAGAAGGCCATCAGGTACACTTGGATTTCTGGCTAACAGCAGCTGCGCTGCAGCCAGCTGGGCCCATATGATGTTGCACAACACATTGTTTGTTTCCTTGGTGCTTTGTTCTCTCCTTTCTTCTGTTTGTTCATACATAGATTTTCCCCCAATTGCTCATGCATTCATCCATTTGATCACATCAATATCTTGTATGACCGCTCACTCACATTTCTTATCATGCAGGTTGTGGCTACCGTCATATATCCCCATGATGAGCCCCCTGCACCCCTTCCCAGGGCTGTCGAGGCAATGCTGGCGCAGCACTTCAGCAGCGTGACTGCAGCCAAGAAGGCCATCCGGCGGAGGGAGATCCTGGTTGCTGGCAAAGTATGCAACACTAGCAGGTATGCTCTTCAGCTATAGTACGTGTTGGCAGTCATGGTCAGCAGCCAAGGCCTGGGCAGCCCGGTATAATACTTGGCTTCTCATTAAGTTGACGCCAAAAGGCGTGGTCCTTCCTTTTCCTTTTCCTTTTCTTTTCTTTTCTTTTCTCAGCAGCCACAGGCCAAACATGACAGATCATCTAGTCACAGCAGAGTCAAAACCATCTCCCCTGTGTGCATTTATTCAAACCTTTCTCCAATCATACGTCCATGTAACCCTTTGTCCTCCAGCATACGCTGACTGTGTCTGCTCCTGTCTTGCAGGGTTGTACAGCCAGGGGAGCGCTTGGAATGGATGCAGAGGGTGCAAGGGGGCAAACCCCTAGACGCATCCCAAGCCCCTGCCAACCTACAGGTCTGCAAATGTGTTTATGCATCTGATCCCTCTGGCAACCTGAGCACTTGTAAAGCTGCCATTTCAGCTTTTGGCTGTGTGTGTCTTCCCTGTGGCTGTGTGTATGCCCAGTTTCTACTGCCTGTCTGGCCACACAGCCTTCAACTATATCCTGAGGCTCAAACAAATTTACAAGGCTGGTTTCATATGGTTCTGTCAATGCTGCTGGTCGTCAGACAGCAGTGATTGATGACTGCCTTGATGCACAGCAGTACAGCAATATTTGTTCGTCTGCTATGTCTGCGTCTGCATGTCTGTCTGTCTGTCTGTATGAATGCCTGTCTGTTACTCAGTCTGCCTATCTCTTTGCTGTGCAGCGCTACATAATAGCGGAGGGTTGTCTTGCTGCTCACAAGCTGTCATGCTCTGTTTGATCTGTGTTGCCTTGGTTGCAGGTGGTGTATGAAGATGAGCACATGGCATGCATTGTCAAGCCTCAAGGCATGCCCACCACACAAGTAAGTTGCTGGAAGGCGTCACAGTGCATCCTCTGTAGAGTTTGTCCTTGCTTGCTTTGCAACTGGCATGCATTCACTGTACCTTGAGGCAGAGTGCTGCACCAGCTGCCATATGCATCTGCCAGTTTCAGTGCCACTCTGATGGATGTGCCCGCTATGGACATATGCATGCCATGCATACACACCGAATTGGGTCCTGCACAGCAGTTGTCCAAGCAGTGAAAGTCACATAGCTGGCGCCATGTCGCGGGCAGTCCTGCTCAAACAGCATGAACCCTGCAGTGCCTGCCCTCTGCACAACCCCCAGCTATCTCACTTGACAGCCTTCCAAGATGGCTTTGACTTTGCGCCTCCATACCATTGTCCTTGCAGTGCTCATGATTGTCTACTCTGACATGCAGTGCACACACAAACAATCACCCAAAACCACACAAAACTCAACAAAAACAAACAAAACCAGACAAGCAAAACAAACAGTATTTCATAAAGCCATACAAAACAAAATAGCAGGCATCATCTGCCCTTGGGTACTGCAGTACACTGAAGACAGCTGTGATATGCAGAGTGGTGTGTCTGGCAGAGTGGACGTGCGGCAGTGCTTGCCCTACTGCTTGCGCCCATCACAGCAGCCTGGCATGCTCTGCAGACCTCAGCATGTAGGTTGCCCCCTCTGCACCAATGCCCAGTCTTGCCACTGCTGCAATCTGTGTGTTGGCAGTCATGAATCATACATGACAGCTGAGCCGATGCATCAGCCTGTGGCAGCTGCTTCTCTGGCAGGATAAACCCCTGCTGTTCTGCTGCATGCATCTGGTGACAAGGCCCTGCAATCCAGGAGTGTGCTGTTGCTGCAGCATGTCTAGTACAGCTGCGGGCATATAGGCATGGAAATACAACTCAGGACTTGCAGCTAGCAACTGTCTCATCATGGCAATGTCAGTTTGCTGGCAGTGACAGACTCTATGTTCAAGCCGTCACGGACTCTGTACGCTGACAGTAATTAGCTCTGTGTGCTGGTGTCAAGACACTCTGTATGCTGGCAGTAATAGGATGTGTATGCTGGCAGTAATAGGCTGTGTGTGCTGGCGGTAGTAGACTCTGTATGCTGGCGGTAATGGGTTCTGTATGAGTGCAGGTCCACAGGCTAGATGAGGCAACAGGAGGGCTGCTGTTGGTAGCCAAGACCAGGCTGGGCTTGCAGGGCCTCTCCTCATCCTTTGAACAGCGTCAGGTACTCCATTCCAGCATGCTCACTCCTCCACTGTTATAATGTTAGTAATTTACAGGCATTCTAGCTAATCGTTCTTGCCAGGTACCTACTAGGTGTGCCTCAACCCTAGTCCTGTGAGCCAACATGCACTAACATGAGACACTAAATTGCATCCGAGAGGTGTGCGCCAACAGGGCAAGTGCCATATCCCTCAAACATGTTTGCCCAAAGTAATGGAAGCAGACCGAGATCCTCCTTGCTCATGCTGCCACTGGCTGTTCCCATGACAACACATCTGGGGACAAAGACAGGGGAGAGCCTTCATGCTGACGCCGCCCATGACACTTTAGTTCAGGAAGCAGTCAAGGGTGCTGTCAAAGACAATGATGAGTGGCCATGTCGGCATCAGCAGCAGCACCACACTTGATGCATGTACAAAAACACCTGAGCAGCCTGATACAATTCTTGCCTTCTCATTGAACTGACACCGAAAGGCGTAGCCTTTTCTTTTCTTTTTCATAGACCAAAGCAGCAGCTTACAGGACACCGTACACATTTGGAGTGCTGTGGGAGCTACTGGTGGTTCACAGTAGGAATTGAAACACAAGTGTGATTGCACAGGATGACTGTGATCATCATCATCTTATGCCATACATATCTTTTGGTGCTTTGTTGGTCAATATGAAGCAACAGTATGCAGACGCAGCTAGCTTGCGCCTGATTGCCAGCTCGCTGCAGCAAGCAGGCCTGCTGTCTTTTCCTTGCATGCAGCATGGATGAAGTAAATGACTGACTGAACATGCCAGTCAGAGGACACCAGATTGACTGTATCTGCACCAGGAGATCAGAAAGACAAACTTTTGTGCTGTCAAGCTTTATACTCAAGTACACAAGGGTCAATTTTTGGCATTATGTCTTTCTAAGCTGCCATAACAGTTATGTGAATGATGCAGGTCCAGAAATCATACCGTACTGTAGTAGGGGGTCGCCTGGAGGGGCGGGGATATGTGGACATCCCGCTAGATGGCAAGCCCTCGCTCACTGAGTACCGAGCTCTGAGCCAAACTGAGTCAGGCAACCATGGCTGTATTTCCACCCTGGACTTGTATCCTCACACAGGTTAGCAGCCGGCTGTCACACACTTGCACTATTCACATGCATACACACAGGTCAGCAGCCGGCTGTCACACACTTGCACTATTCACATGCATACACACAGGTCAGCAGCAGGCTGTCACATAGTTGCATTCTTACACACATACACACAGGTTAACAGGAGGCTGTCACATAGTTGCACTTTTACACACAAACACACAGGTTAGCAAGAGGCTGTCACCTACTTGCAATTTTACACTCGTACACACCAACAGACAGTGTCTTTTACTCAAGCACAACTTATACATATAGGGATGTGAAGAAGGTACCAGGGTTGCAGTAGACGGCATGCTATAGCTTGCATCCTTACATGTCAAAACAGCATACCCAACCGTAAGTTGCTGTTACAGGCCGTATGCATCAGTTACGGCGCCACATGGCTCTGGTAGGGCACCCTGTGCTAGGGGACCCCAAATACACATATGGCTATGCCAAGCGCCATCCAGATGCCGCCGTACTTCTGGACACACAGGAAGCTGAACAGGCCATGACCCCCCCTTTTGGGGTATCCTCTGAGCACCCCGGTCATCAGACCCCCAAGGCTAGGTATGCTTGCAGTGAACTCAGTTGCCACTGCTTTGTACATGACCAGCTGACCACTGACTGACTGGCTTTTCAGCAGTACACGTATCAGCAGTCTGGAAGCAGTGCATCAACTGCAACACTACACACCAGCTAACTTTCCAAAGCTAACTTTGGCGCAACTGTGAGTGGAGTCAATCTGCTTGAGCATGGCACTTGCTGCTGATAGTTTGCCCCCTCTTTACTGTCATACTGTCAACTGTAAATGTACAGAGGGTGTATAAGTCAGCTCACTCTTCTCAGCTTCTGCATGCTTTCCCTTTTCAACCCAGCAGCTCATGGTGCTGCTGCTGCTGCTGATCATGACAGTCCGACTGCTTGTCCTGCTTCTGTCTTTGCCCTAACTGTTCCTCAAACTTTTCTCATGCTGGTCCTGATGCTGCTTCTCCCTGCTGCTCTGTTCTCTTTCTTATGTTGCAACTCATTGCTGTGCATGCAGGTCTCAGTATGCGTTCTGGGTTTCACAGAGGATGACGATATGCAACACCATGGTTGCTGTCAAGGAAAAGGGCAGCATGCGCAACACCACAGACCAGGCTCAGGTGTCTGCGTCACCCCTCGACATCAGGCAGGCTGGCATTGACAGACTGATCAGGCAGAGAATGCAGGAAGACAGCCTGGCCATGTCACATGAGCCTCACACACACGCATGGGCTCAGTGGGCTTCTGACAGTGAGCATTCACAGAGACCTGATGCACAGAATGAGCGCAAAGGAAATGATGGTGAAGTCGAGCAACGACCAGGATGCAGTCAAACTGCACGTCTTGGATTAGCAGACGATCTGTCATACGGCAGGAGACAATCAAACACCGCTTGTGGTAGGGAGATCCCAGCTTCACATGCACCACAGCACAGACAGACAAATTTCTGCTCCGAAGTCTCTGAGTCACCCTCAGCGGCCATAGCAGGCGCGGCCATCCTCCTGCAGGACTCTGCAACTGACTGTCAGTCGAACTCAGAAGCACTGCCGAGCCTGTTGGAGCGGCCACAGCATGCACAGCATGCATCATCAAGCCCTGCAGCGCCCGCAGCTCCTGTAGTTGATGAACGGCTGATAGCTGCTGCACCAACATACGCCAGGACGGTGATGTTGCAGCAGCAAGAAGAGCTGGCTGGTTTCAGCTCACATGCACAGCTGCCAATGCCGTTCAGTCATCTGTTGTGCTTGTGGGCGATCAAGTTAGTGCTGCCGCATCCTGTGACTCAGAAAGTGCTGAAAGTGACCATTCCGGATCCCCCTGTCTTTGAGCAAGTCAGGGCTGCAGAGGCACGTCTGGTCAGTGGATCCAGTGACAGATAGTGACAAGCAGGGTGTTGGCATGCATGCTGATTTAAATGCGTGCCGACAATACTCGTACACATGTAGATCACATTTCTTTTGCAAGCTGCTGGGTGAGTGAAAGCAGACAAGAATGCATGACTGTTGCCTTGTGTCAACTTTTCTTATGTGCAATGCAATGCTTTACTGTAGGTGTTTAATGCCATCGTTGATATTGTCTTGCAGTCTCGTTCATTTGTATCAGCGTCTTAACGATCTTTGATCAGGCCCCATATGATTGTTATCAAAGCATTGTTATGCCTGACATCATGTACAATAAGAAGGTACTTTATGGCACAATTCAAGGATGACCCATGCTAGGTCCAAACGCTGGAACTACATTCCAAGCCTAGATGATGTGTGTACACAACCTAGCAATAGAGCTCCGCAATGGCAGGGAAGATACCAAAACGCTGGAAGAAGTTGTATCGACAGATGTTGCACAAACCCATTTTGGGAGTCTCTCATTGTAACAACAGTTGAACAGCATACACAAACGCATAGATATGGTACATAATTTTGCACAGAAGTTGAAGAGTTCAAGCTGAGATAACAGTGATCTCCACCACCAGGAATGGCTGTGGTGTCATGCTCAAGGGGGAAGCCATTTTGCTGCCAAAACATTCTTTGACGCAGCATGAGCTGCAACAGCTCGAGCACGCAACTGTCGAGCTCCGTTTTGTAATGCAGCCATGTCAGCAGCATCGTCACCATGTTGGTTCCTGTCTTCCCTCTTCTTGACAAGCTCTGCCAGATGTATTGAACACGCTGCATACGACTCCAACACCCTCTTCACCACTGATGTCTTTACGTTTGTTGCGACAGCAGAGCCCAGATCTGCATGGATCAACAACTCAGACATAGTGTCACCTATGCACTGCAAATACGGCACAGAATCATATAACAGGTTTTGCTTGGATGAGTAATGCAGCAGCGCATGCATCACAACCCTCAGAAAGATATCATGACTGCATGGCAGGTTGCATGCATGCGCAAACATTATCAGCAACACTGCATCTTGCAGCGCTGGCATGACCACAGTCATCTGTACTTCCAGGCCAGAAGTAAAAGGTCACATTTGGCTCCACATCTTAGACTGTTGAGGTGTACAATGATCTTATGACATCTTTGAAGAAGACGAGCAACAGGGTGTGACAGGCATTGTCTGACCTAACTCCATGGTGTCATCAGTGTCAGCATACATGCTCTCCAGGCAAGTCCGGATATGGGAGCCACCGAATATCCTCATGGCAGTCACCAGGGTCTCTTCAGCC
>JAABUK010000398.1_pt1 | contig 93074 bp, 83 predicted proteins | sample 5559141 | NCBI WGS metagenome assembly JAABUK01 (sample SAMN10711869, study PRJNA513367) | rock metagenome | isolation source: Antarctica rocks | place: Antarctica: Victoria Land, Pudding Butte nord | collected 2016-01-03
TTGAGCTGAGGATATGAGGATGACCTCTCTCGATTTCTTCAGCTGCTACTGGCAGTGAATGCCATCGAAGCGAGCATGGACCCGCTTTCAGCAGCAGCATCAGTACTCGCCATCGCAACCATTGCAGGTCAGGTGGGCAAGGCGTTTGCGGAGTTACGCAGGGATTGCTCCGAGCTGCCTGGCCGGCTCCACGCCTTAAGCAACGAAGTCGCCGATATCGAGTTTGTCCTCTACCAAGTCGCTGCCGTGCTGCAAGAGCGCAATTGCCTGTCCGATAGCGACCAAGAGGCTATTCCGACGCTACTTAGTCAAGCCGATGTGAAGCTTACAGACTTGAGGTCCATACTTGAGCGTCTTGGTGGCACCTGTACACGAAGAAGGATTCTACTAAGAGCGAGTGTGTGGAGAAAGTGGTATCCAAAGTTACAAGCGCTGCAGGCCGACATTCGAGCGATCAAGTGCAGCCTCAATGTCTTACTGGGCGCGTCAAATTCGTAAGCACACCTCCTATCTTGGCAGTAGTATTCGCGACTCGTCACTATCGGCTGACCCAGAGTACAAGGCGTGACTTGATACGCGTCAGGCTGGATCTTGAGACTTTATCCAAAACTTCCTCTCACGAATCAGAAGATCAGGCAGATTTTCGTCTCCAGGTCTCTTCAGAACTCGCACAATATCAATCCACCCTCTCCCAGTCCGTTGACGAGAGTGTTCATAGGGTTGATCAGCGCATAAGCAGAATAGAGGAGCTACTCATGGCCCAAGCCATAAGTATTGACAAATCGCAATTCCTTGGAAATATGCCAGAAGCCCAATCAACAGCAGTAGCCATTAGACAACGACCTCGAAGGGTTACCTTACCTTCCGGCACGAACAAGCTGACGTCAGAAGCTCAAGCGATTGGCGTACGAGTGCGGAGGAACATTGGTCCAGTCTGTCGCCCCAATTGCACATGTACATGCCATTTGGAGCACACATCCAACACTGCTGGGTATTTAGATCGGATCCTGGGCCGGCTCTTTGTAGGATACTCGGGATTACCTTTACTGAATACTCGTTGCGACGTGGAAAAATGCCAGAGATCGCAATCGCCCTCCGTGTCGGCAGAGTATTGGTTTCCCCTGGGCTTTTGTTGGTCGCAAATTATCCGTCTTGAATTTGGCTATCAGTCACAAATTGGACCTCAATTCGGGCTGACTACCTTAAGGAGAGTACCCGATTCAGCGCAGTGCGTAAAATTTGCATTGGAAGGTGATGTTGATGGCCTGAAGGGCCTATTCCGGCATGGTATGGCGTCTCCTAAGGACGTGAGCAGCACCCGTGGCTACTCACTGTTGCGGGTAAGTCGGCATTCCCAAAATAATCGATCTTTGGCTCATCATGTTCTTAGTGGGCTCTTTATGGACAGCAGCACGAAACTTGTCATTTCCTTCTCACCGCAGGCGCAGATCCAGATTACAAGTAGGCTAATCTGTACGAAGAACAAAGTAAGATGTTTACCATGCTAAGTCAGTCTCTAGACCTATAGCTACCACCGACGATAGTCCGGCAAACAAGGCATGCGATATTCTGCTCCGAGGTAATCTCGATACCCGCGTCATTGAAGTCCTACGATATATTTCCCGAAATTGCGGATTTATCGATAGCCAAGACTTCTCACCATTCCATAAGATCGTACTTCAGTTGTCTCTTAAAGACCTAGAGACAGAGATACTCCACAACCCTGAAAGCGTTGACGTCAGGGATGTAATGGGCCGTACAGCGTTGGAGTGGGCAGCTGCACGTGGTGATGATCGAGCAGTAGTAACACTCCTTAGCTTCGGCGCCGAGCCCAACATCATGGACAAGAAACTAAATACGCCGCTGACACTTGCTTCTAATCAGGGTTGCACGCTTTGTGCTCGACTGCTGCTAGAAGCTGGGGCACTTGCAGATCCTGTTTTACCCTCAGGTGTGAAGTTCGGCAGCCCATTGAATTGCGCTGCGCGGAATGCGAACGATCCTCTACTCATCAAGACGTTGCTCGACTTCGACGCCGATGTGGAGGCTTGTGGTGTCGATGGCGTCACGCCGCTATTGCATGCTGCTCGGGGGAAACCTGTCAGCTTTGCGAAGCTCTTGTTAGATTACGGTGCGAACATCAACGCGACGGCCAAAGAAGAGCGGACTCCCCTAACGACTGCAATCATATACAAGAACCATGACGTTCTCCGTCTGCTACTCGATCGTTGGTTCGAATACACAGAATGTCCGCGTCTCAAAGGGCCTCACCTTCTTGATCTCATCGTAGAGCATGCGGACGTAGAGACAATGACAATCTTAACTAATGCCAAGCATTTACAGTTTCGGAGAGACAACGATTATGTGCTGGAAAGGTCTGCAGCCCAGCTCAACAACCGGCTAGATCTGACAGACGCTATGGTCGCTGCTTTCAAAGGCCTACTCCATACAATAAGCGATTCTCCCAAGCGGTCCAAGGGTATCGAGAGCCTCAGGAAGTCCAAAGTGACAGATCTGGAAAAAGGTAAGGGGATGTCTGAAGACGACACTGAGTCAGTCGACGAGTATGAAGACGCTCAGGAAAGCCTTGGCCTTGTGTCTGCCGGTTCCAGTCTGCTTGCCTGACATTGTCCAAAGCCTACAGTGAACAAGCCGGATACAGCCGACAACGATAATTCGAGACTGTGGCGTGAGGACTGTACTTTGCGCGAGACGTACGCTGTCATTGAATGAGCGAAAGGCTTCTTAGACATTGAGATGCGAATACCGCAGGATCAACAGGCTGGAGCACTGGGAAATCCTGATCTCCGTACAAAAGCTTCATATTACAGCCGGATTTACGAGTTCTACCGATGTGACGATTTGACCTTCTGTGATAGGTCTATCGACCGCTACTTGGTCACCGTTGCCTATAGTCCTGATCAGGGCTATAGGCCAGACTCAGATCTACTCTCTAGTATGCCGTAACGTCGTATCCAATGTGTTTGAAGAGAGGGTCAGAAAGAGAATCCTGTAATGATGCTGTATCTTACCGTGGCTAGCCATAAGTTTTCACGTTTGCTTGTTTCATAGGGGGGCCTTGCTGACACCGGCAAAAAGTCCATTCATTGACTGCGCAACCCACATACACCGGCGTATCTATCCGATCGCTCGAGAGCGCAGCCGGGATACCAGCAGATACCCCCAATCGATGCCTTGTCACAGCTCTCTTCACCCACTTATATCGTCGTAAGAGTGGCGAAGAGGGTGTACCCAGGAGAAAAATGGTTCTGTATAAACCGAAAGTTAGCTATACTATCTGCCATCACGAGCAGAATGTTGGCCGACTTGCTGCCTTGAGCGAGAAGAGCGAAGCTGGCCGCCATCAATTTCTCAACACTGTACTCGCATTGCCTGGATTGGAATCGAATCAATCGAGAATCCTCTTTCCCTTGGTGGCTCAGTCCAAGATCTTAACAACATTGTGTGCACACAAGAAGGATGATAGCTTCATGGACATGTCCTCGGTATGCTTCTTAACCATGCTATGTCTTTGAGTCTAGCCACGGGACTGTTTTCAATGAATTCGCTGAAGTTAAAGGTGTGGTCGCTGTAACCACCGCCTATTTCCAACCCACAATTTGGGACAACATCTCGATCCTGGCAGGAGATACTGAACGTCTCGGTTCTCTACGTCAGAACGCTTCACAGTTGCCAAGAACAGACGAGCTCGCTATACTCCATCAATACGTATTGAAAGGTAGAAAAGCAGGATGAGGGCTGCAGTGAGTCTCCCACGGCGTTGGAACTTTGAACATCAGAAAAGACGCTTGTTTCTGTGTGAGCCAGTGGAGTTTCTCAACAGGTAAGTTGACTTCTAGATGTCATCTTTTACTGAGACTTAGGGCATTTGACGCCAATAAATGCAAATCTTCTTGACTACTGTACTCCAACTCCTTTGCATCATCTGTGAAAGGAGCATTTGTTGAACGTCCAGCGCAGTCTTCTTGTGGCAATTACTCTTTGCTTCTGAGACATCCGCGCATCGACGGGATGCACGGCTACAGGTTTCGGAGACTGATGTGCATTGTGTCGCGGTGCGTCGGGAAACGTGAGCAACACAAATGGTCTACTCTTCAACATGCCCAGAATCCGTTCATTCAAATGCTACAAGTCTTTCTCCAAGACCATGGTCGCCTTTTAAGATGCACAATTACCGACAAACACGTTGGATCCTTGTGCTTACACCGAATTAGTGGGAAACAACTCCAAATTCATACCTGAAACCCTACATTGAGCCGAATCCAGCAATGCTAGCTTATAGCCACTAAAGCGAGAACAGATGATGAGATCAGACTGAGTGGCAGTCATTGCACAGGAAAAGCTTGAGCCATTTCCGCTATATAGCATCAATTCCTTTGAAAAAGATATCAGTGTCGGTACTTCGTTGAGGAAGGTTTTTTCCAGCAAGTCAGGAGCTGAGATTCCGAAAAGTATTCCACGTTGGCAGATTAGCCCAAACGTCTTAGGTACCGAGGAGTTTTCGGGGCATCTCACCTGGGACAAGCCTAGCTTTCCACATTGTGTGCATTACTCTCCTAATCAATATTGGCGCGCATGACAACCAGGCCTTGAAAGGCTTTGCCTAATGAGACTTGTACTTCTTGATACATGAGGCGTTGATGAAGAGTGGGCCTCTTTCGAGGAGTTGGTCATGTTACGCGGCTTTCATGTTATATTCCCCGTCGACCATCAACACCTCTCTTTCTTGCGACCTCCAACCACTCCAACCACTATCCTGACCAAGGATAATGTTTCATCCTTCGATAAGTATTAGCAACATTCAATAAATGTTCCTTGACACACGCCTTTTCTCAATCAGGGTCTCAAGGATATTGACATGTCTACAAAGCCATTGAAGACCCCTTCTCTTATATTACCTCATTATTCTCCAACAGCTCGCACGACGTGAACTCAGTCTCTGTCGATACATCCCCATTTCCAATTTATCGATTACTGATACGTTCTCACTCTGACAATACTAGCAAATCTGTCACTTCCTTCCATGACCAAAACCAACCATCGAGCAACCACGGGTAAGTCAATGAGGCGTGAGTCGTTACTACACTTCGTGCTTGCTACCATCTCAATTCTGATAATGTCCGCCTCACCTCGGCAGATCAACCAATCTCCCCGTTCCTACGTCCATCCTCAAGTCATTAACAGTTCCATTCCACCCCGAAAGAGTAATACATGCCTCACTTCAACGGCTTAAAGTTCACATCTCGACCGCAACAGTCCATCTCCACCACCACATATCGTATCCTCCAACCTCCCAATCCCAAGCTCCTAATCCAAACTCGCTAGACCCATCAACCCCAGCATATCCCTCAACAGCTGTTCCACCGACTTCGACAGCTTTCTTCAAATAAAACAAATCAGACTTCCTAGCAAATCATGACAACGCCACCCCCTCAAAAAAGACTGTATACAATATTCAAGCCCCTCTACTATAAACCTCTCTACTATAGACTTCAAGGCAATGATCACCCAAGATTCATAAACTCGATCTAGCGATGATAGAGATTCTAATATCCTGTACAATGAATACCACCATCACCACAGCCATCACTAACTCGGCCCACTCATCTCACCCCTTCTCATCCCGCACCAGCAGCACGAAACACAAGACCGAAAAAGCAAGACCATCAGCATATTAACGAGAACATTGCGCCTCGTCCATTGGCCTAGATTCAAACCACAAACACCGCCAGCAGAGTCAGCACGACCAACAAAACCAAGTGTATCACCACATGAACGAAAATAATCTAGTAGCGCGACCGCTCCATAAGTATATTAAAGAGCGCTGAAGATATGGGTTTCCCGAAAGTTTTCCATATCCTGGCAACTTGCGTGTACATTTGCCTGGCGGACCACGGCTAGCCCCTGAGAGCGTACACGCAGCCAGGATATGGGATAGGAGAAGAAGACTAGCTTGTGCAAAGGATGTATTAGTATATCAAGATTCTTCGCAGCGCGTAAGCGTCCAGTGAGATATGTCTTTTTGTGGAGCGTCGTATTGATGTCGTAGAGGTCTTGGAACGGGGCAGGTTCGGTTTGAGCCCGAAAAGGTAGGTGTGAACGAATGCTTGTCTAGCTAAGTAAAGGCGCAGGAGCGCAAACCTATCTAGCTACTCTAATCCCTAGCACATCATGCGAATTCCGCACACGGTGTGGTGTCAGTTTTTATTACCACGGGATAGGTCTGAGTAGAATTGATTCGACCGTTTTAGCGTCGCCTGTTCCCTGTCTGACCTGGTATGATCTATCCCCGTTGTCTTGCTCGACTTTGTATGGGTTTGGACTATCTTCCAAGTAAACCTCTGTCCCAACTTCAAACGGCACCACGGGCTCCTAGATGGCATACATCAGTATCACATCCAGGCAGGGAAGGATGAGATGGTCTTGCTGGCTCCACGGATTGGCCTGACGAAGCTTTGACCTCGCTCATGGCTACAGTTAGTTGATAGTTGGTTGGTATGAAGCGCAGAGAATAAGTATGGATCCTGATTTTGAGGCAAGTTGTTCCAGAGATTGCAGGCTTGGTGCTGCAGGCGCTCAAGGTTGAGCGCAGGGGCTAGTAGCTGTGGAAGATGGCTGTGAGTGCGGAAGATTTGGTTCAGACCTGATGGCTTTGCTTTGCGGAATGCTTGGATGTTCTACATTACCGGCGGAAGAAGCATCAGAATATATAGGAGACCAAAGAAAGAGCTGGACCCATGTGGCAACGAGCAACAAAGGAAATCTGGAAGTCCGGAGAAGACGATAGGATGATCTCATAATATCTCTGACACTTGTACGTTCTCCCAGCGTCTTCTGGGCGCTGTAAGCGCAAGATCGTGTACAGTATCAGCTTGAATTTTGCTAGCAATCTCGCCCGTGCCACGTCTATAGAACACACATAGGCGTTTGGAGCGAGCGGGCAGAGTCCAAAGTGTGTACATCCAAGCTGATAGTGCCAACGCATGGAGACACGTGAGAGCAGTTCGTCAACCGTGATCGATGTGCACCATATCATCCGTAGCGAAGATCTCAAGATAGTTGCCGAGGTGGCAGCCATGCAGCTCAGAGCGCAACCGTGGTCAAGAACCTGGAGAAATGACGACCACATAAACTCAGACCATCAGCATACATGTCGCTAGATTTCTGTTTCGTGTCTGAGCAAGAAAACCTGTTGCCAAATCCACGCGTGGATACACCCACGCCTGGCTCTTTTACCTCCAACTTGACGAAAAGGTAATCATAAGCAAGGCAGCAATATTGAAGTAATAACATACAATGTGATCAAACCTCTGGTCGTGAGCCTCCTACTGAGTTGTAAATCTTGTTCCGTGGCCTTTCCACAGAGGCAACCAATCATGTGAGATCGATTCTGCCAGCTAGCCAAGGGGCAAATCTCACGAAGGCGAGGGCGCGGACGGGGAAAAGTTAACGAGGAACACGACAAGAAGTGCTGCGTACCTGCGCACCATTACTAATTAGTCACGATGTGCTGATATAGCCTTTAAGTTTATATTGGGCGGCATGGCTCATGTGCCCAAGCCAGAGGCAACTCGCAACACGGTGGAGCGGGCTCTCTTGCTCTGTCCGTAGAAACCGCAAACTCAATAATTAAGTACGGAGAGCACTCACGCTACACATGCGGCGAAGGCCTCATGTCTGGACATTCATCGTCAGCCATCCTGTAATTGCTGTGGATAAGCTTCGAATAACTCATCAGTACCTCTTGGCACGCGTTGAGACCCCAAGCATGAGACTGAAAAGACCTGTAAAGACAGCTACAAGGGCAATCTTGAATTGGCTGTGCCCAGGCAGCAGATACAGCAAGGCAGATGGCACTACCAGGATTCCCACAGCGATGCAGGCAAGAACAATGCGAACGAAAACGTCAATGCGATGTCTGCTTCTCAAGTAGACGTTCTGATCACTGCTTTTGAGCCGCTCCATGGCCGTCGTGAAGATACCCTAATATCAGTCAGTGAGAGGTCATCACTTGGCCTTTGCTTGCAAGTGTTACATCTCGCGATGTCCAGCGAGATATGCTTTTTTCCAACAAGTTGTCAAGAAGGCCATATTCATTGTCATTGGCCAGAGCTACAAAGTCATCGTCGCGATTCAGGAAACTAGCGTCGTCCGGTGTTAGCGGGTTCTTCGTTCGCATCCACGTTGCGTAGCTAGTAAAACTTCGTGGATGGGGGGACTTGAGAGCTTCGAAGGACGCTATTCTCATCACAAGGTCATCTGTTTTCCTCAATTACAGGCTTCTCAGAGCTCTGATGTATGCTAACCATATTCTGACAGCTTTTGGCCAATCTTTTGCAGGCAGGTGCTTTGCCGAAGCCGTTCTTCGCGCGAAGCGTCAGCATTCCTGGAACTCATGGCTAATGGGCAATCAATGGAGGCCCTATTCTCCCGGTCGAGGAGTGCCTGTTCGTATTGTGCAAGGTCACCCTGGAGATCCAGGAGCTGTCTTATTCGGAGATAACCAAACTTCCTAGCCATAAGGAACTTGGCGGTGTCGCTTTCGATGAGCGCAGTAACTTGGGGGTAGCCTTTCGGATAGTCTTCAACTAGCTGGATGTTAGGCGATCCATGGCAGCCGCTTGTCCGAGATTGGCGGACGTACTGCTTCTTACGAAGGGTGGCCTTTCCCATGACTCATAGTGCTTTTTTCGACCAAGTTGGCGTCTCAAAGGCCAACATCTACCCCAGAACATTGCTTTCTCCGGATGGGAAGACTGAACACTGTGCCCGCTCTCTGCGAACATTCGAGGATGATTAGCGAGTATACTGACTGGGTATCGGGAACCACAAGACGGTCACCCAAGTCTACATCCGCTCCCTCCATCTCCAGGCTAATATTTGCAGAGACGCCGTTGCCAGCGTTCCTCCGGGATGCCGCCTCTCTCTCGACTAGTGGAAATGAATGCGTCGTCGACACGGGCCGATCAACCATTGTTAGATAGGAAGTATCAGGCAGTGAAAGCACTACGAGCCTTCGAGAGCACAGAGGAAAAATTATATAGCGTGTGTGAGCCGACAAGTCCCCTCGACGTGTAGATGATCATTTGGGAAGAGAAAATTGAAGATTGGAGCTGCGTAGGCGGTAGCAGCTCGAGGGCAGGCACTCTGCCCTGTCAACTGTCGCCAGCCGAAGCTGCATGCTGGCTTGAGCCTCGAGGACTCTGGTCCAATGAGCAGGCGGTGCTGATCTTCTTTCGCGCCCCACAATGGCATACACGATTCTGGTGTCCCGAAATTATGTCGGCAGGTAAATATTGTGCAAGAGGGACAGACGATCTGTCCTCGTCTACGTGCTTTTAGCCTGTTAGCAGATAAAGCATGTCAACGAAAGGCGTCCCGTATGTCGTACAGCGAAAGGGTATCAGCATAGTTCGACAGCCCGATAGAGGTATCCTTGGGCCGATTGTGAAAGATATATGGACATGTCCTTTTTGCTTCAAGTCCAGTCGAGGTTTTGTAATGGGAGACTTCCACGCTATGGTCGTGGCGGAGGCGCTAGGGAAGTGGGCGAGGGGGTACTTGACATCTAGCCGCCTATCATGAACTCGTCACAGACCCTGTCACGTTCGTGCCATCAATCTCCAACTCATTTCTCCACCATCGTCGACGGAATGCGCTGTCTTGAGGAACAAAGAATACGACAATGTCGCCAACCCTAGCACTCCACCCAGGCTGCCCCTTTTTCTCCACACACGAGCTCAATAGGCGACCCATCACGAGCGTGAGCATGTCCCAATTTGCAACCTGGGATGACGGTGCATGGCTTCCTGGAAGATACTGGCCTGTTGAGTGGACCGGCAAAGTGTCATCTCCAAAATCCCTGGCCATCCTAGCAAAAACCGCACAACTCCCTAGGTGTCGCCGTAAGTCTCGGAGGTTGTTTGAGGCGTACGATTTGATATACGCTCCGGCGAGCAGACCACTCACCATGAGATATCCCACTGGGCAAGCTCCAAGCATTTAGAGGAGGGTCCGGCACGAATTCCGTCGAAAAGAATATCCTATCCCCATTGGCGTAAGGTTTTGTCTTCATGTAGAGTACGGCTAGAATCACGAGTCAACGCTTCATTCGTGCCAGACTAGGGCTTTCTCCTCGAAAGCATGCATCGCGGAAGGGAAATGTCGTGCTTCACGTACCAAAAGCATAGGCACAGGAGTTGTAATCGATTTGCCCGGCCCAAGAAGGATGTAGATGATTACTGACGCATTCCGAGGATCGATCCTCGGGTGAATACGTTGTATTGAATTCTCCAACGATGGGGCCGACAATAGAATCAGGTTTCGAGATACTTGCGGCCGATGCCCATTGTGTATACAACAACAAGCTACGGACGACTCTCATGTTGCAATGTGCGGTCCAAAATAATGATAGAGCACAGGACATTGAACATATAGATACTCGAAAGGTAAAGGTATACTTCCGAAGGTTCGTCTGTCTACTGAAATCCCAATCGGTTATCGTACAACTTTGGCATTCTGTTTCAAGGTACACGCGCAAGATATGGACGTGTGGTGAAACAGCAAGCTTGATTTGATCGCGTCCGCGTATTATGCGCCAGGATTGACGCCTCCACACATACATTACCCGCTTTCAGCGTTCCACCGGAAACTGGCATTATCGAATGTTGACAGCATGTGCTGGGAGAGAAGTGGATCTTGCGCGTGTGTGACCAACATTGCAGGGTAAGGTAGGTTTTGGCCATCATGCCTACACTAGCGCTACAGGCTTGCGGTCAAGGGTAATAGACAATTTAAAGAATAAACGATTGAGCCTGATTTTTGAGGGAAAAGAAAAGCCAATTCAGGCAAAGAGAATAGGTATTATATGCAATCAACAACAACGCCAAGGCATCATTTTGTCGCTACTGCAGTATCGATAGTATGCCTAGTCTGATTGGTAGGCTAGCGCCTCCGCCTCCGATCAAGAGGAATTACCACCATGAGCGTAGATTCTGCTCATTTTGAAGAAACATCGGCGAGAGGTATACCTACATTGCCAGGAGATGATGGTAAGGAGCAATCAGAGTCCAAGACTGCCTATAAATATAGCTATATCTCTTCCCTCCACCATCCCAGCGACAGAGCACCCCATTCTTAATAGCTTTGAGATACATCACGCTCCGTGGCCTGTAGCGCTACACTTTCCTCTCCGTTCTCAGTTGATTTGGCAACGAGGGCACACCACATTTCGCAACAGGCCTAGAACATACACCCTCTCATACGATAACAAAGTCTTCGCCAGGCGATCTAGGGGCAGTCTTCTTCATTCTTTCAATAGCAACATTCGATAAAGGACATATGAAGTTGTTGGGACTGCTAAGTATATACGACCGTCAGGCATGCGAGAGAAGGTTTCGGGGGTGTAGTCGGCTTCTGTTTCCCTCTTGAAATTGGCGTGGCGGTCCAGTCGGACTAGCGAGTTGTTGTCCTACGTCTCGACGAGCTTTGGCGGCGGTGAATGGGACTTTGGACCAAGAGACTGTGACCTGCGATTGCTGTGACGAGCGTCTTGACGTTCGATCCTGGAAACAGAAGACGATGAACCTCTGGCACCCAAGTACCGCAGCGAATACGAAGTTAGTGCAAGATAGCGTCTTCGTATCTTGAGTAGACGTATAAATGATTTCTACAGAGGATGTGGCGCCAGATGAGGAGCGAGCGAATGAGATCGGACGAACGGGCTGGTGAAGCCTAAGACCGCAGCTGATGCAGCTTTCGAGAATAATGCGACACAGAAGTGGCGGATCCACCAGTGCTGTATGGCTCCCATCTAATATAACGTTTAAAGCGTCTCGATCTCGCAACCAAGCGAGGCCGTTCCCACCGTATTCAGCGGTCCTCACAGCAGCGGCAGACCTGCTTGCACCTTCTCTCAATGAGTGGATTCCCACCTATACCTCCCAGTGTCTTCAATTAGCTAGTTTCGGGACTCGGGCTGCAGCCCCTTGGCTTGTGTGACCTCACCACGAGCTATTTGTGGAGGTCGAACGGATGTGCGTCCATATTGGCTAGGCTAGATGCCTAGATAGGAACTGCTTAGCGCTTTCGGAATCTAGCAATGGTTAGCAAGCTATAAATATAACGGATGAGAAATCTCCTGAGCGCGAACATCATTGAGGTTAGTCAGACGGGTCCTGACAATGTCAAGATCGAAACGCAGTTTGACAAAGATTTTGATTTACATCGCGAGATGCAGAAGCAAACAGCTCGGGCGACGCTTCGATAATATGAATCTCTTCCCAGGCCTACTGTGAGATATGATAAGCTGTAGCGATCCCAATGACCCCAGCACCGACGATCGCTGTAGCCATGTTGTTGATTGTAAGGTCCAGCTGTTTGCACTGTTACCGTGGAATCTGAGAGGACAAATTTGAAATTTCTACAAGTAAGAAAGCCCATCGACAGCGGGAGAGCGGGTAATCCCAGCGCTAAGCGGCACGACGTTATCACACAACCGTCGGTCGCTTTCCTCAATCTTCATCCTGAGAAACAACGGCAACGACAAAAGGCATGGCTCGGAAAACAATCATCGTGACGGGAGCCTCAAGAGGTGAAATATAGAATCAAGAAAACCTCGCGACCACTTCTGACCTACGTACTAGGTATTGGCCTTGCGATCGCGAAGAGAATCATCCAGGAGGGACACAGTGCCATTGTGCTAGCACGCTCTACAAAAGCTTTGACAGAATTTCAAAATGAATGTCCAAAGCAAGTCCGAATACTACCTGGCGACATGAGTGATTTCTCCTTTACTCAGAGCGCCGTAGACCTTGCTCTCCGGGACTTTGGGCAATTAGATGGCCTCATCATCAATCACGGAACGATGGGCCAAATTGACAGAATTGAAGATTGCGATCTCGACGGGTGGAAAAAGGTTTTCGATGTGAACTTCTTCAGTGCCGTTGCATTTGTGAGCGACCTTCGACCTAGTTAAGGTTCTCTCTGACGAGCAAAAGGCAAAGGCTGCCTTGCCAGCGTTGCGAAAGACTAGCGGCTGCATCCTTCTCACATCTTCGGGTGCTTCCACGGGAGCTTACAGCGCGTGGGGAGCTTATAGTGCCTCGAAAGCGGCAATGAACCAACTCGCGGCTCAGCTAGCGTGTGAAGAACCTCAGCTGACCACACTGTCGATTCGACCAGGGGTAGTGGACACTGATATGCAAAAGGAATTGAGAGACACCCATTATAGCAAGATGGCAGAAAAGGACAACAAGAAATTCCAAGGTTTGCACGAAAGCAGACAGTTGCTGCGCCCGGAACAACCAGGCCATGTGATGGCAAAGATTGTTTTAGATCCACCGAAGAAACTCAGTGGACAATACCTAAAGTAAGTGCTGTGCGCCTGCCGTCCTAGGGATCATATTGACCGCGAGACAGCTGGGAGAGCGTCGAGCTCGAGGCGTATCAAGAGGAATGGAGCCATTGAGAATCATTCCCAGACTGAACATGCCTGTTGGTCGTCGCGTATCAGCTCTTATTCGGCGGAAGTGAGTGCAACAACAATTGATTCACGAATTTGGCATCAGCCGAAAGATGAAAATACTTTGATGCTTCATATGACCGTTATGATGACCATCAGTTTTAGCATGAAATATTTAGAGTCATCATATGCCACTTATAGCGAGTTGGAAAGTGTAGGAACGTTTATCCAAGCTCACCTTTGGTATAGCCTGAGCGGCAGGACAGAGGCCAGATCCGGTCCTGCATGAGAATTTGATCAGCCTTCCTGAAAGTCCATAGATCCTTCGATAATATCAATGTGACGTATACGCTTGTCAGGTAATCGAACCATTTGATTCGTCATTGTGAATCGGTATTTGATAGTACATGTGTTGCTCATCATAGAATTCAAGCACGAGTTAATGGATGTGGAGAGATACTTGAGGCTTACCCTAATAGTTACTGAAGACTGTACTTCTCTTCCTACTCCCATGATGCTTAGCAAGCAAGTACTTGTGCATTGTATGCCTACTTGGATTAGCTTAAGATAGACAAAGCTTTATGCAAGAAGGGACATTGAGCAGATTCGATAATTCAGAAGGTCCTTTGGCGGGACAGGTACGTCTTCAGAGGAGCGAAGCTCTGGTAAGATAGGGGCGACACGATGTTCATCAGGGAGAGCATGAAGAGACGGATTCCGGGAGATTTAACGTACCATAGTCGCAGCGGAACAATGCGTCCTTACCGGCTGATGCAGCCAGCTCTGCTTGAAGAGTTGTGATGCCAGGACCAGGACCAAGAGCGGTTTCTCGCAAAAAGATTTTCAGGAACTGCACTAGGAGAATCTTTTGGCCGTTTAGCCGCGTCATACGCCCACGGCCGAGGTGGGCTTCAATTAAAGCGCTACTTCACAAGCCGCAAATCTTCAAGATTCTCTTACAAGCTTCTAGATTGCCAACGAACATGTCAGACAAGGAGTTCGGAGGTAAGGTCACTCCGATTCCGGATCAAGAGCATACTTACAAGAGGTTAGGCACAGATGAGCTCTCGTTGCCCAAGGGTAAGAACTTCCCTTTCCTGGTCAAATCCGGGCCCCGCTGACCAACGCGTTGTCCTCACAGCGACTGTCCAGAAAATTGTCACCGAGATCCTCGCCTCTCCAGATCCTGATTCTTTTGTAGCATTCGGCAAAGATGCACGCGACCTTCTCATAGATTGCTGTGTCGAGTTCATAACCCTCATCTCATCAGAAGCAAACGAAATCTCGGAGAAGGAGGCCAAGAAAACGATAGCGCCTGAACATATCGACAAGGCACTAAGAGAGCTTGGCTTCCCTGAGTACGTCCGGGAGGTGCTGGCTAGCGCGGGTGATATGAAAGAATCGTTAAAGGTAAGCAAGCAGCACCACCAAACGTTGCACTATAGGTCACGGGAAGGGCTGCTAAATGTGCGAATAATGCTAACAAACGCTACTCCAGACGCGCGAGAAGAAAACAAGCAAGATGGATCAGAGCGGTCTCAGCCAGGAAGAGCTGTTGCAGCAACAGCAAGAGCTGTTTGCCTCGGCCAACAGCAAATTCAACCAGGCTTAAAGCGTCTGCCCAACGGATCATGGTCTGACGAAGCATTATGACCGGCGTCCGGCGGCATATTGGGTGCATTAATCTCATGAGAGTATCGACACTCGCGAGCGTACGCGCTAAGCCGTTCTTGAGAGATGCTTGTTGTTCTAGTGATACCCAACAATTTCTTCACATATGGCCCACCGCCGAAGTCTAGAACGCGCTCGATAGCTTCATCTACACCTCTTGGTTATCCTACGGACTATCGGTGTAGCGGCATCCGGACGCAGCGGAATATACCATGCCGGATGAGCAAAGATGGGACCAAGATCGATGCCTTCCTCATTTCATTCGACATTGCGCCCCTCAACGATATGAACAGAGAAATTCGAAGGCCCCTATGTGCCTTTGGCGACCTTTGGCTCGCCCTGGCTTCACAAAGCCCAATAAACCCCAGCTTTCAATGATGCAAATGAAAGCACGACTTCCAGCGGCTATTGTACGATTGGAGTATTAGCGCACTGCTCCCCTCTAGTCGTACCGCTATTAGGAGGAAGCTATACAATTCAGGATGGAGGCAACAACTTCGTATACAGATCACACAGCTTGGATTCACTACAGTGATCGAAATTGAGGTGTTCGCAATTCCATTTTCTCAACACCAACCCATGTATAGTCCCAAATCACCGCTTATGATGTGACATACGGCCAATCATCCATCTCGATGCCGGAAAAGGCTCCAAACATGAAATCTCTTCACTCACCCAGCCGTAAATGGTTTACTTCTTCGCAATCAGCATCATATCATACATGCGATTATCGCATCCAGCGTCACCAATACCCAAGGGACGTTCCATACCCTTCATGGAGACCAGCTCTACTACGGCCACTTTCGAACATCAGCGAAGCTCCATGAGAGGAAATGTTCGGCGTGAAATCTGTACGATCTTCCCTCCCAAACTCCGGCGCGGCTTTTGTTTTTACTTTTTGTTTGTGACAGGGTTAAGACGTGATTTCTCAAGTGAAGTTTCGATGGACGGGCGGAATGAGGAGAATGTTCTCTGCGCAAAGCGAAAAAGTGATCTACATTGGCGGAAGTGGTGGCGGAGAGCCTGAGATAGCGAAGAACGCTGGTAGCGGTGGAAGCCGATGGGTAAGACAGTAGGATCTCGTCGAGGACAGCCAGGACCACAGCACGCTGGACCCGCATGTCGTTTTTCAATACTTGATTGAGCTACTTAGCAAATGAAAATCGGTTGGCTGCCACACTTGGGAGGTCGAGTTCTGCAAAGGATGTCTCAAGATAGAAGATGCATTCAACAATGCTGAAGACCGCACACACTGATGAGCATGGCAAGGACATAGATTACAATACACGAGACTACTTGCTTTCAACGAAGTCTAGAATCAGGAATGGCACAACCTCATCACATTCTCAATAGTAATCATATCATCCGCAGACCAAACGACATCGTATGCCTATGCTGCGCCAATAACCCGTTCCTTTGGAAGCATGCCTCAGCCTACATTCATCTCGAAGCAGGGTCCTTGCCACACTGCGACAATACAAGGCTTCCATTCTCTCTGAGGAATGTGCAGGCAGTGCAGAGGAATCGGTGGGCATGGGGATGCATACGCCGTAATACTACTATATGCCACGATTGAAATACCAGTCTTGCGGTGATATGATCACGTCCATAAATGGCCTTGCGCTGATCTATCAAGACCACAAATATGCGTTGAGCGTGTCATGACTGCATTGGGAAACCTCAGAGCTCGAAGGGTTTTGCAAAATGGGCGGACACAGCTTTGTCTTTGGCGCAAATGAGTGTGCCACTGCTCCTTCATAGCGATAAATCGCAGTCAATTGGCGAAGCAGCAGATAACAGACACGACATCTTGATGTTCCAAAGTGGACACGTAACTTTGTATCTGAACAGATAGATTCAAATTCCGCTCATTGGGAATCACTGCTTGTGTATAAGTTGCGGATCAGCCGCTGTCTCAATCCTCTTCCTGTATGATCTCCCGTATCCCTAGCTCACTCATCAGAGCAACGCCAGCCTCAGCTGTCGCAGCTACTAGGTCTGGTGCCTGTAGATCAACAGGTCCCAGGATTGACGGAACCTGATCATGGAGTCCCTTCGCGGCGCCCTCGCTTTCGTCTCCGTCTTGGGCCCAGAAATCGACCTCATCGACAATATCGATCGTTATATCCTCTGCTATCTGCTCGTTGAAGCGCTCGCACATCGGCCGTAGCTTGGTGTGGCTTCCTGCGATGTGCTTCTTTGTCGCTGGGTTGATCGTCGTTTCTGAGGGGTCGGCCATCTCAACTTCTCCTTCAGAGGCAAGATCTCGAGGAGGATACCAGAATTGTGGTCCGAAGTTCGCTTCAACAGCGCCTCCTCGAAAGGTGCTCAGGGCAGGATAATATCCTAAAGTACCATCATCCATCCCGTCCCTTGCACCAGCTTGGTTGAGCGGCTTGGAAGCTGGCGGCAGGAAGGCCAAAAGGTCTGTGAAGGCAGTACCAAGCTCTTCGCCGTTCTTGTAGAATCTTATATTGGAGAAGGGAAGTGTGCGTAGAGATGGCTCAGGGTGATTTGGATTTGGTGGGTCAGTCACCACAGGACCACTAGCGGGAACAACAGCCGGACTTGGGTTCGCAAGTTCCTCGAGAGGCTTGACTGGGTTGTATTCGAATTGCTGATGACGTTTACCAAGATTAGTACGTAATTTGAATCCCTACTTTGCGACCCAAACAAGGCCAACAGGGGAGACTGGACAGCACTTACTTCGAAGTATAATTGGGTTTTGTACCGTATTGGGACGCGGTCTCTGATGATATCGTGGAACTCTCCGCTTGACGCTGGATCTAAGTCGTCACTAACATCCACAGCCTTATTGTATACACCATCAACGACTTTGCGGTGTAGAGATAGAGAAGGCAGGGTTATCTCGAGCCCGATCACGTCTCCTTCACAGAAGTCTGCATTCGCATAGTCTTTAGGCCTTGACATATGAACCTTTTGCCCTTGAACGTCTCTGAGGCCATACGAATAGGCGTCAAACCCCACAGGACCTTCCAAGCTCGCCTCACGCCTAGCCCAACCCACGCGAACATGGCCCCTTCCTTCTTGACCACTGCCGTCCATTAGGTCAGCTTTCACCCCGCTCAAGATCTTGCACTCCCAGTAGAATCGTCCCTCCCTAGCACCGACATTTGCACGTGCCATCCTAAAGCCTTTCTCGGTTGATAAAGCCGAGATATGCGAGTCGAAGCTCATGTGAGAACCGGCGTCCTTAAAGTCTAAGCGGGACTCAAAAGGCTCTACCTCGGAAGCTCGATGGTATCTCGAGGAAGGGAATCTTGGATCGACGATGGCATTTGTGTAGCGAAAACCTTTGCGGTTGTACACGTGCTCAGTGGTCTCGTACAATTGCCTTCCTGCCTTCTCCGATGCTGGGACCAAGACTGGGGCTTTCGGCGGATCAAAGTCTGTTGGTTTGGGCGAGGGAAGGCGGTATCTGATGGGTGATATATAGCTCACGTCTTCCTTGACCCTTTTCGTCTTTTTGCCGGAGCCTTGACTTTCCCCATCGGCAAGCTCGCGCTTCTTCAATGTCTGTACAAAGTAGAGGTCAGACGAGCCCAGTAACCGAGATGTAGATGGAATGACTTGCAGCTTTCTTCTCTCTTTGCTCGCGCGTTCGAGTCCGTGAAGCAGCAGCATCGGGGTTCAGAGGAGAGGATACTGCAGGCGTGTGTTCGTCTTCCAATCTAGGAATGGCAGAGGGAGTCGGGTTCGCAGGCTGGAGTGACTCTTCTGCCATTGTGCCTTGAGATAGCTTCACTGCCCTCAGAACACTATGATTCGATCTCGGCGAGAGTCCAGAAATTGGGATTCCCAGTCAAGGGAACCAATGGCAGGGCAATAGGGTGCAGTGTCGCGTATCAAGGATGGCCAGGCTACCAAACGGTCTCCAAATTCTGCGTGATTCGCTTCGGTCTCCAGCTCCACCTCAGTATGATTCACCCTCTGCAAGCTACCGAGTATTCAATGAGTGAGTCACTCTATACTGGGCTGGTCAATGATTGTAGATTGCCCGATTGAATCCGAATATCATGTCGCCAGATCCTCTTGCATATACGGTAATGCATACGTACACAGTACAGCGTGTCAAAGTCCGAAACACCAAAGTCCGACGCTTACCAAATCGCACGTGGCGCAAAAGCCGCTAAATCCTTTGCAACAACAAATCTCAACTCCTTCTCACCCCTCATTGGTGATAGTTTTAGTGCGATCATCAACCCTTTGAGTATTGGTGAATGACTTGCTTTGAAGGGCCGTTCTACATGACTACGTACTCTGTAGTCAATCGCAATCTGCTTTATCCAGGGTTTTCCCATTCTTTGATCCAATGCCTGCGGATGACTACAACGTAGTACAACCGTAACAACCAAGAAATCGCCTCAAGCTCATGCGTGTCTTACGCTACCGTCGCTTGAAAACGAGAACCAATGTTTGTCTTGAAGCACGAACCTTATTTTGTCGTTGGCGCTGGGCCTTGATCTTCAGGAAAATAAACAAGTTCAACGTCCTTTCCGATCGGCGTTGATAACATCTGAACAAGTGGGACACGGAACACCGATTGGGAGTGCAGACCTAATGCTGCTTACTTAGATGTGGTTATTGATGAAATCAAATCTGGACCCAAGATTAGCTTGACTTCTTTCTTGCCATAACGTGACAAATTGTAATCCAGATTTCGTGATATACAAACGAAAACCGCGGCCCTGGAGCGTAAAGCCGTACTTACTGACGTGGTCATGCTATTGAGAAGCCAGGTTCCCAACCCAGCGCTTTTGGAATGGCGCGGACCTGGCTGATACTTCTGTTAGAAGTGGTCCCCATCAGACTTCGAAAGCTGGACACCGGACCAATCCTGTCACGTTGACATGTCACATGGAGCTCTTTCTCCTATTTCGAAGCCTCTTGACTGGAGGGGTTAGGGGCACGGCCAAGCTTCAGCTCTTCAAACGCGAGTGAACAGAAACAGAGACACACCGTCACTTCCCTTGGCTGGTGGCTGGATCTTCTCCTGCCAGTAGTTAGTGAAGATTCTCAGTAGAACACTAATCTTCTAGCTCAATACAATGTTGTTCTTGGATGTTCTGATTCTATTGTAAAAGGAGTGGTAATTTTGAATCCGGACTGGCTCGAGGCTCTAGTGCAATAGGAATTCGAAGCATGCAAAACATACAATCTGGAAAAGGCCGCGATTAACTTCATTGATTTTCGCGTACAACCTGTTTGTAAATGGACAAGACTGACATCGAGCCGTCTATGCACGACCGATTTCCTAGCCCACAAAACCGATCAAAATTTCCGTGGCTCGCGGATCTCCGTCCGGAACTCATCCCGCCGGACCAGACTTCGGTCATTGTATAGGCGTCAGCGGCTCTCTACCGGTCCTCATCTGCTTCAATGAGATGCCTGTGATGTGACGCAAGCCGAGCTTGGGCTTGCCAGCGGTAGAGCGACTGGCCTTGGTAAGCCTATTCAGTGATGATATCTCAATTCATTCAAAAAATTCGTAGACTGGATTGAATGTGCTTCAAGTTCCTGACAGAGACGCATAATGCACCTCGTCCTGCCCGGGAGGAGGTGCGATAACCGCGAGATCATCGATACTTTCCGAAATTGGTGCTCCTTGTATTGCCCCTATCTGTGCAGGTCCGTTTGCCACCTTGATGGCCCTGGCTGTATCACGTCCAGCTCGTGCATTAGCCATACGCTCCTCAGTATCAAGATGATCTAGCGCTTTCGGTTTGCCCCACCGTACTCGTAATGGGCAGCCCTGTACCACAGCTCTCCCCTGGCAATGTTCTGCTGCTGCTTCAGCGCCCTCCCGTGTGGCGTAGTTGATAAATGCACAGTGCGATCGATGTGAACATATCAGCGAGCGAAGAACGCCAAATGGTGTGAAGAATGTTCGTAGAGCATGCTCTGGTAGATCATCTTCGACGCCCGTAACGAAAAGAGAGGTGATATGCGGATCTCGTGGAGGTAGTATGTCCTGAGGTTGTGGTGGTAATTGTGCAGTCGAAGGGAAGATTCTACCTCCTCGTCCACCACCTCGGCCCCTTGACATTCCTTCTCTAGTACCACCGCGACCTCCTCTGCTATCCTGTGTTCGAATCGGTCCTATAGATCGAGGCGCAGCAGTGATGCTCTTCTGACCTTCCTGCTCAGACCCTTCTAAAACTACTTTCTCTGCGTCCTCGCCGGCTTCAAGTCTCCGCTGACGCTTGTAGTACGGCTCACTGTTTGCCAGCCTTCTGAGTAATTCTCGTGCCTTGTCTTCCGTCTTATCGTATTCCTCCGTTCCCCCCCGCCCCTCTTCAATTTCCCTCTCAGTGTTTTGGGCATAGTATTCTCGGTTGATGCTACTCTCGGGCCCTGGCGCTACCATCTTCAAAGCAGCATCCCTGACAACGATGGGCAATCCAAATGACAAATCAAGCATACAACACTGGCAGCAGTTCTTCAAACGAGCGCAGGTCAAGCATATATTGGTTCTCTTAGTTCGGGCTGTTCTGTCGGCTTTCCACCGAAATACTGTGAAAGGCCGCGTGCACTGGAACGTGGTTTCATTGTTAGCAATGTTCTTCGTACGTAGCACTTCCGGGAAACATACAATCTTGCACTCTGCGCCATGGTCATCTTTAAGCATCTGTACGTATGGATTGTCAGGCAGACAATTCTCGCAGACGCTTGGGAAGTCCGTAGTTTCCCATCCTGAGCGATTCAGGTCTTGTTTTATTTGAGGTGGCATGTCGCAAGCTCAGAATACTGGGAACCGTTAGGAAGAGGTGGTCTTCTGTGTACGCGGTCACTCGAAGACGGTCCTGCATAGACTAAGAGAAAGGTCACCTTGGTGTTGCAGACGTAGCAAAATGCGTGAGAAGCTCCAGGAGGTGCAGATCAGTGTGTGGTGTGAGATGGAGCAGGAAGATCCGATTAACACGAGCTAGCACTAAATCAGGCTAGAAGCTTGGAATTTGCGATTTGTATATGAGCTCGCATTTTCGCCTGCAGATTTCTTAGTAACTCACCACGTCTTCGACGTTAGAGCTATACTCCCAGATCCACCCCCTGGAATCAAGTTTCCCTCCGCCCAAATACATCATGGCGCCAATTGCACTCGAAAGCGAAGATCATTCCCGAGATGCTGCGTTCAACAAGGCCATGCATGGCAAATCAGCAGATTCCAGGGGAGGGTTTCGCTCAATGCTAAACAAGGATCACGACGCTCACAAGACAGCTACTGATGAGTACTTCAAACATTGGGACAGCAAGTCCGCAGGCACGGAGACTGCGGAGATTAGAGAAGTGAGTGTTACACCTTTCAAGTGGGCTATTTCTTCAGGCTAATACATTATCAGGCCCGCAAAGCAGAATATGCAACCCTCACTCGACACTACTATAACCTTGCAACAGATTTATATGAATATGGCTGGGGGGGCTGCTTTCATTTCTGTCGATTCGCCTATGGTGAGGGATTTCACCAAGCTATTGCTCGCCATGAACACTATTTGGCACACATTATGGGCCTCCGGGACGGTATGAAGGTACTGGACGTCGGATGTGGTGTTGGAGGACCAGCAAGAGAGATAGCCAAATTTGCCGGGGTCGATATCGTTGGACTGAACAATAATGATTACCAAATAGAACGAGCTGAACGTTATGCTGCCAATGAAGGTCTCTCGCAGCAATTGAGCTTTACCAAAGGCGACTTCATGGTACGTCGAGGTCCAGCTTGTGAGGACGCAGCTTGCTCACTGGCCGGCAGCAAATGTCCTTTCCTTCCAATTCCTTCGACGCCGTTTACGCCATTGAAGCGACCGTCCACGCCCCGTCTCTGGAAGGCATCTACTCCCAAATATTTCGAGTACTAAAGCCTGGCGGTGTCTTCGGCGTCTATGAATGGCTCATGACCGATGCATATGACAATGAAAACCCTCACCATCGTGAGGTGCGATTAGGAATTGAACAGGGCAATGGCATATCGAATATGGTGAAGGTCTCTCAAGGTCTGGATGCCATTAAAGCCGCTGGCTTCAAGCTCGAGGTGCATGAGGACCTGGCCGATCGATCGGACGCAAGACCATGGTACTACCCTTTGGATGGAGACTTGAGGATGGCTAGCAGTATTGGTGACGTGCTTACCATAGCTCGGATGACCAGAATTGGGAGATATGTAGCTCACAGTGCTATCGGCGGAATGGAGAGGGCCGGAATTGCGCCGAAAGGAACGAAGAAGACTGCAGAGAGCTTGGGGCACGCTGCAGACTGCTTGGTCACCGGTGGCAAGGAGAAGCTCTTCACTCCAATGTACCTCATGGTTGCCCGGAAACCTGCAGCATGATTCCAAGCGATAGAAGCTAGTTGAGGCTGCAAATTTCAGAGAATGTATGATAACGAGTGGTCTTGCGATTTGAGCGTCAATATGTTCGAGATGAGCAACACAGCATAGTCAGCGTAAGCTGCTTGAGTAATGGACACCAAATCCAGAAAATCCAAATAATCGGGACTTTTGGCTTGTACGGAGATTGACATGATGAGCTGGGAGGATAACTACCCCGGAAACCGCACCCTAGCAGTGGATACGTCCCCAGAAGTAAGCTAAAGATCCGAGGCACCCTGATCCCCAGTGTAACAACGATTTTATTCATATTCGAATATATATTCGATTATGAATATGGTAGTAGGATATTCAAATATGAATACGCTTTTTTAGGATATTCGAATAATATTCGAATAAATCTAAAGATAGATATATACTAAAAATAGTATATATTCTTAATATATTTAGGTAGATTACGTAATAAAGTACTAATTATAGTTTAAACTAGCTTACTAAGCGTAGTTTTATTACTAATCCTTAAAAATTTATAAGGAGTACTATTAATAGAAATATTCGAATATGAATAAGCTAGTATGATATTCATATTCGAATATGAAGATTAGGGTAGCTAATTCGAATATCAATGAATTTGTTACACTGCTGATCCCTGTACACTTGGCGCTTGCTCAAAGACTTTTGGTGTCATTTGTCATTGGGACAGCTCGGCGATGTTCCGACTAGCGCCCTTTTTTCGGTTCTCAACATCAAATTCGCCGAGCAAGCGCAATTGCTTAAAACATTCCCACCAAATATGAAGTTATAGCTACGATAGCTACACATTCAATCATCTCCACTGGCGGGCTCAAACCTCGTAATGGTCACTTCACGTCTTCTTCGCCCAGCCTCGCGCTTACTCTCCGCTCAACAACCCTTCATTCCTCCGACCAAATCCTTCATACAGTCGTCAGCCTCATTACCCACGCTCTTCGGCCGAAGGCGATATGCCACACCTAGCGGAGTAAAAGAAGTTGCTGTGAGGGATGCTCTAAATGAAGCGCTAGCGGAGGAGCTGGAGTCCAATGAAAAAGTCTTCGTACTAGGAGAGGAAGTTGCCCAGTATAACGGAGCGTAAGTGACAGAAGAGCCCTTACGCCTGGGGCTCTGACCTAGAAGCTGTATAAAACACGTGCAAAAAGAAGCCTGATCGCAATGTCCGTCTCCAGATGCATTGGCTAATAGCTATGAACAGCTATAAGGTCACTAAGGGCCTATTGGACCGATTCGGCGAGAAGAGGGTAATCGATAGTCCAATAACAGAGTCTGGCTTCGCTGGCCTTACCGTTGGAGCTGCGCTGGCAGGTCTGCATCCGGTGGTATGTTTCATTGACTCTGGAATAGTGCACCAAGCACAGCTCAAGCTAATGCCCCGATCCCAGTGCGAATTCATGACATTCAACTTCGCCATGCAAGCTATCGACCAAATCATCAATTCAGCGGCCAAGACACATTACATGTCTGGCGGGACCCAGCCTTGCAATATCACATTCCGAGGTCCCAATGGCTTTGCTTCAGGCGTGGGCGCACAGCACTCCCAAGATTACTCCAGTTGGTACGGAAGCATACCAGGTTTAAAGGTGGTCGCGCCCTGGAGCTCGGAAGATGCGAAAGGGCTGCTCAAGGCAGCGATAAGGGACCCCAATCCCGTCGTCGTGCTGGAGAATGAGTATGCAACCACTACAGGCCGTCAGCCTGAAGAAAAGATGGATCTAGACTGACCGATCTACAGACTACTCTACGGCACGGCCTTTCCTATGTCCGAGGCGGCACAGAAAGATGACTTTGTACTTCCCTTTGGCAAGGCCAAGATCGAGCGTCCAGGCAAGGATCTGACCATCGTCACCCTCTCCCGCTGCGTCGGCCAATCTCTCACCGCCGCCGAGCAAATGAAGAAAGACTATGGCGTCGAGGCAGAAGTCATCAATCTTCGATCCGTTAAGCCGCTAGACGTCGAGACGATTGTCAAGTCTGTGAAGAAGACGGGCCACCTGATGGCGGTAGAGAGTGGCTTCCCAAGCTTTGGGGTGGGCGCAGAGATCCTGGCACTAACGATGGAATATGCATTTGACTACCTAGATGCTCCAGCCGTCCGGGTGACAGGAGCCGAGGTGCCAACGCCATACGCGCAAGGACTGGAAAACATGAGTTTCCCGTCGGAGGATTTGATCGCCAAATATGCAGCTAAGCTATTGAGGGTTTGACATGGAAGCATCTGGTCCTTTCGCAGGAATAATTCCGGTGTATTATATTGCTACAATGTCTACCATGTAAATTTCCGAATCGCGAAAGGGCGTTTCAAGATAGAGAGGGAGGTCAGTTCCGTGTGGGATATTGCTGCGAATACGAAGGCCGTGCTGCTCCTCGTATGAGCGTAGGATGCCGAGCTTGACAGAAAGCCAATGCTTAAAGGTGTTCCAGGGCAATAGAAGCTGGAGGGTGAGCCTGAATTACTGCGGGTGGGTTCGGCTTGGATGAATGGAGCTTCTTAGTCTCATCACAATCACATAAAGTAGCTTTTATATTTAAAGTTGTGAGATTGAGTTAATTCCTGGAGGCTGAAGGCTGAATCGAACGAGTAGCAGCTTGACCTTCCCTTGCGGGCATACTCGGGCAAGCGGCCTAGCGCGGCTAAAGTCGAGCTATTACTCATTGGTCTGATTACTCAGCCCCTCATCCTCTTTAGTCTTTCCGTCTTTCCGCATTTCATCTTCCCATTACCAGTCCTTCCAACTTCCAAATCCCTTCTAGCCTTCTACGTTGGCTCCCACAACACACCTTTATCCATCGCCACGTTGTCCGAATCTAGAATCATATGCAGGGTCGGCCCTCCAAGCGCATGGCTTCGGTATCGTAAGGCGGCCGAATCAGCAAAGTGTGCATGGCAGCTTACTCCGGACGTTTATCCTGACCCGGCCCAAGCCACCGCATGGCTCCTCACATTTTACCATCCACATACCTCGCTCTCTTCCGCTTGCCCCTGCCGCAAGCCTCAATATCAAACGTACAGTTCAAACGGTCAGTACGGAGATCTGTGGTCAGCGGCCTCGTCGGTTCCCACTTCCACGTACAACGCCTCTGCTTTCAAGCCGCCTTTAAGAACCGCGCCGGCGCTTGAGGGACTGGTCATCACCGAATCGTGTGCTGCTCCATCTACTAACTACAACAGACCGAGCACATGCCACAAAGCAACACACTCAGCCTTTGAGTTATTTGTAAGTGAGCCTATCTATACTCGATCTCAGTCCTCTTCGCTTCCTTCGGTGCGGATAAGCTCTGCTTCTCATCTCCGTCATGTCTTACCTCCGTTGCTATCTACTTGAAACAAAAGACACTTGGAAATGCTTTAGTACTTGATCTTGCCCGTGGCTCACATCGCTGTCTTGTGATTTGTCGATATTGTGACGATGGTGATGCAATTTGATTTAATTCTCCCTGGTAGTATGTTCCGAACATTTCCAAATCATTTCGGTGCATATATATCTCCATTCATTATTGACGCGATGACTGTTTCCTGGACAAGCCTTCGTACTTCTATATGTTTGAGCTCGTCTTTGTCCACTAAGCCATTTCCTTGAGGCGCGTTTCTTTACCCCAGCAAGCCTATAGACTTTTTCCAGAGCCCACAGTCCTCGCAAGGCCATGCTACGGCCATCGGCAAAGCCTAGCAAGCCCAAGACGAACGGCAAGGCAAGGGCCGCTGTACGATCACCTCCTCGGTTACTCACCATAGCTCTAGAACTACGTGAGGTGGTCTATAATCATGTTTTAAATGATGCTCCATCCTCCCTGACCAATCTCCTCGTCGTCAACCGTCAGCTATCCACAGAAGTCCTGCCATTCCAATTCAAGCGCCATCTCACCTTTGCTGGACAAGCAGAGCTGTTCGAATGGTTAGACAATGTTGATCACGAGTTTCTGCACCACGTGGTAGACGCCAGCTTCACATTACATGACATTGATCCTGAAAAGATCGTTGGAGCTCTCGGAAAACGCCTTCGGCAAGCGAATCTTGCAAACGCGAGGAACTCTCCAATGGTGGACCAGTCCAAGGGCAATCCTTATCATGAGGCTTGTGATCTGGAAATGAGGAAAATCGGAGAGGCTTTCAGGCTGATTCCGAATCTGAAGGAACTCACCATTGCCACCACGGATGACGGAGACCCCAAACCGCCACTACGGATGCTGTCTTCATTCTCTAAGATGCTTGCTCACCGCTTCCCCCATCTTCATACGCTGAGTAGCGACGAGGATAATATGCCAGTGGATTATGTCGCCAATAAACCGAAACTCAGACGACTTCAATTTCCGGCCATCTCCACAAGTACCAACGCGGAGGTCCATCAGCACTTTTCAAACCTTCGGTTGACTGACCTCGAGGTATATCGTTTTGCCCATCACGATCCTTCTGCACCGAGACGGAGGATCCTATCCCAAGTCTTCCGAAGCCTTCCGCCTTTACAAAGCCTCCTCCTGAGTGACCATTCCGATCATGAGCCTGACCTTTTGTATGAAGCTTTTGTACATTGTGAGGACACTTTAGCAAAACACAAGTCTTCGCTTCGGAGACTGACATTTTCGTCTGAGTTTGTCGAAGATGTGGACGAAGACGAGGATGAAGAGTGGATGTTTGAATCGAGAACGGCGCTTCAAACCTTCTTGCGTAACGAGTCCAAACTGAAGCGACCTCGGGGCCTGCAATCAGCCGACTGGCAGGTCTGGGTGCGGCCTTAGTGCTCTCCATACGAGTGTGCTGGCTATGACGTGGGGAAGGGGTCACAGTACACGATTATCATTCCAGCAGAGCATCGAGTGCTCCCATGATGAACAATATCGTCGTGATATCCTGCTCTTCATTGTGCTCAGGAGACCAAGTGGCTCAGTGAAGCGGTACAACGTACATGATGAAGGTTTCCATTGAATCCAGCATGCTAGCTTGTTCAAGTAGAGCGGGACAAGATTTGTATGATAGCGGATCGACTGGGCCAGAGACAGGGATTTGGTGTATATTAAGGTGGTGAAACAGGGCTGTCTGGCTGTGCGATCCAGATCAACGTATTAGCGTTGCACTCATAGCGATCAATATGTGTCAATTGCTCAAACCAATAGCTTCAAAGAGCGATGTTGTGGCCATTGTGAGTCGAACATCGTTGCTTTGCTTTCAGTCGCGGTTTAGCAAGAGGATACGGTGGATAACCTTCAGCCTCCAATACGCTATTGCCCACGAACCTCAACTAAATGCCATGCTTACGTCCCTTTCACTCACACTTCCAATGCCCTTTCACCCATTCGGCAATCAACCCTGTCATATCCCTCCCGTTCATATATACATCCGTATCTCCTTGCGCATAATCCGTGCCTAGGAATTTCAACGCCAACAAGACATAGTCCTCAATGAAATCAACATATACAAGATCTACGGTCTCCGGGCCTGAAGAATCATCTTTGGCCGATGCAGGCGGGAAGTCGATGCGTGACTCCAGGCAATTTGGCACGCGGTAGAAGGTGATGGGCGAATGGAGGGTGTCGTCGCCATCAGAGCCAGCATCGTCGGAAGTGGTGTAGCCGGGTATGAGGTCTGGAGTTCTATGGAGAGTTGCGTCGTCTGCTAAAGGTATTTGCTGTCCTGCTTGGAATAGAGCATCGTGGTATGGGGATGGTTTCACTTGCGATGATGGAGCGGGCGATTTGAAAGCGAAGGATTGCGAGGATGACCAGAGCTGCGGGACTTCTTGGTTGAGTATGACAAGCAGCCGTTTGGCGACGCTGAAAGGCACATCCTTGATGTAGCGGAACCCGCTTGTGAATGGACTGACGGTGTAGGTAGTGTCGACTGTGAAAGGTCCCTTGAATATGTCGAATCGGAGGGCGCCAGTATTGGTCAATACCATCCTTGGTTTGTCACCTCTCTCCGGGTCCTTGACCATATCTGGCAGGACCTCGTCTTGCATCCAACTGAAAATGCTGTTCTTGCTTGGGAACGGAGTACGATTCGTCCAGTAGTCTCTTGGAGCGCAGCCATATGTTTTGTCGAGCTTCAAGGTCTTACGAGCGGACCAGATCATGGAGGAAACATTGCGGCCGTGCTGCGTGGGGAAGGTGGAACTGTTAAGTCCGGTATGGTGGTAGTAGGAGAAGAGATTGTTGTCGATATAGCGACGGGCGAAGGTTGGGGAGGCTAACATTGCATCATGAGGTCTGGCGGCCTCGGACTTTTCCCCTGTGGATAACCCAGAGATAGACTGGAAGCCAATGGTTTCCATGTACCGTCCACTTTCAAGGGCGTAAGCTTTGCTATCATATTTGGCGTAATCGCGTATGTGGGTATGACCGCCAAAGAATTGTATGGGAACATCCCACTGCTGCCCTCGGAGGGTCCTGAAGATGGTGGCATATTCTGGGGAGCGGAGTGGAACATGTCCAATGACGAGGAAGAGGTCGACTTCTCTGTCGCGCATAGCCTCTTGGAACCACTCTTCTTTGACCGTGTCCTCCACTTTCTGAACAATGGTATTCTCAGAGTTGCCTGTGAAATCGTAAAGGAAGCCAAATGCTAGAACGCGAATGCCCTGGTTCTTGGTTGTAAACTTCTTATATCTCTGCGCCAGGGGTTTCTGAACGCCAGTCTTGGGATCAAGTATGTCGAGGTTTGAAGCAAGATAATTGCCCAAAAATTTCGGCACAGTAATCTCATATTCAGTCTCGGATGAGTGGTTCTTGTAAAGCTCGTGGTTGCCTGAGCATATAACATCTATAACCTGCTCTGCGAAGATATCTAGAGTGTATTTGCCCTTGGGCTTTGACGCATCATAGAGCCCGTTCCCTTCTATCTTGTCCCCAGTATCAATGAGTAGCAGATCAACTCCCTCATCGTCAGCTTTTTGATGTAATCGCTCCGCGAAGGAGATGTAGTCGCCCCAGTCTGCGCTGAAAGACGGTCTGCATTGGTGATTAGTGAAAAGCGTAGATGCGAGAGAGGTGGCGTTGACTCTTGAAGATGTCCAGCATGCCAGCCATGAGTATCTGTAGTATGAAGAAAATTGAGCTGACCCCAGGGCAGTCCTCTGAGGGGTGCGGAGACTGGTGGAGCCGCAGATGGTTGCGCAGCAAGGACTACGCTTGAGCAGGCGACAGCGCAAGCTGCTCCAGGAAATTTAGTAATCATGGCGAGTAGTTGTACATGCCATCTGCAAGGCGCTACATTGCTGAGGGTAGGAGGGATTCTAGGCTGCCGTTGAAGCGTCGTGAAACAATGGGCGTTGTCTTAGCGACGAGACGAGCTACAGCACTCCACCAATAATGAGACCAACCCTTTTGCTTTCTATGCTCTGAGGACACTGTTTGTTACATGTCTGCGACGCTGCTGCGAAATGCTGAAAAGTGTCTCCGCAATCAGCAGACCCATGAGTTGTTGAACGCCTTTGTAACCGCTCCGAAAGACCGACTTTTGCGTCGGAATGACCTAGAGAACGCGCAAAGACGACGAGATGAGGGTAAATCTCAGGCAAGAGTACTATACGATTGCTTGTTACTGACCCCTTCTCCAGGCAACGTCAAGTCTCCAATCGACGGCGAGTTGATAGCGATCAAGGACAACATTTGCACAGCGCAAGGTCCAACAACATGCGGATCAGCAATCCTCGAGGGCTTTCGGAGCCCGTACCCGGCCACCGTCGCGGAGAAGTTAGAAGCCGCTGGAGCGCTGATATTGGGGAAGACGAATCTAGATGAATTTGGCATGGGGTAGGTAATGCGTCCACAAGCCTTCAGCTACGTATAGCAATTGACCGTTGGAAAGCACCTACTCCACCAATTCAATTCATGGTCCTGTGAAGAATATCTACACTCAAGATAGCCATGATCTGGCAGCTGGGGGAAGCTCTGGAGGTAGTGCCATAGCCGTGGCCTCGGGACAATGTGATGCGTACGTTGCGGAGAACATGCTATAAAGACGAGGCTTATCAGCATCAGGGCATTGGGCACAGACACCGGAGGGTCCGTACGTTTTCCAGCTGCTTCTAGTGGCATCGTGGGCTTCAAGCCATCCTATGGTATGGTATCACGCTGGGGAGTCGTGGCTTATGCGAACTCAATGGATACTGTGGGTGTGCTCGCAAGAAGCACCTCATTGGCGAGGAAGGTCTTTGGTAGAATCACCACTTTCCTAAAAAAGAAGGGCTAATCAAATTTACAGGAGTCATAAGCGGCCCTGACTCTAGAGACCCAACCTCAATCTCCGCGAGGACTCGCTCTACGATAGCACGGCGGGTGGGAGAGCGCAATGCAAGCTTGGGCTGGGGTGATGCCCCTTCGCTACGGATCGGAGTGCCTACGGAATATAATACTGAAGAGATGCAGCCCGTCGTTCGGAAAGCATGGCTGGATACGCTGCAAAGTCTGAAGAATATAGGGCATTCTGTTCACATGCTGTCTCTACCAGCTACAAAAATCGCTCTATCGGCATATTATGTCCTTGCACCGGCAGAGGCGTCCTCCAATCTTGCCAAGTACGATGGCGTTCGCTACGGCAAGAAGTCGACCGATCGAGAAGGGACCCAGAACGTTCTGTACGCATCCACACGGGGTGTTGGCCTTGGAGAAGAGGTGAAGAGGAGGATTCTCCTAGGGTCATTCAGTTTGAGCGCATCGGCCATCGACAATTACTTCATTCAAGCCCAAAAAGTACGCAGGCTGGTCCAGAAAGATTTCAACAGCGTTTTCGCTCTACAACATCCTCTTCTGGAGGCCCAGACCGAACCAGCCGAGCGGAAGAAAGTCGATATCATCCTAGCTCCTACCGCGCAATCACTACCCCCAGAGCTTTCTTCACTTGAAAATCGAGGTCCTACGGACGCTTACGCTGCCGACGTGTTAACGGTACCTGCAAGTCTAGCAGGTTTACCCGCGATGAATGTGCCAGTCCCAATTCCCACGTCTGGCGGGAATGAAGCAAAAGAGCCCAACTCGATTGGCATGCAGGTGCTCGCCCAGTATGGGGATGACGACCTAGTTTTCGACATGGCTCGAGTTATAGAGTCATTGAGTAGTGACTAGGAAAAGTTGTCTGCAGCGACACCTATCCATTATGGGTGGTACCCATGGCTGGGTCGATAGTGACGCGCCTGTGGCGTGGGCTGTGAGGAGGAAATCGGAAGGGTTGGAGCGTACCTATATAAGGCATTGACTGCGCCTCAATACAGTCCTATCGCGTACGCTAATACTTCTGAATAATGACAGGCAATGCTCCGTACGATGGAGATCAGCTAAAGCAAAGTTGAAATACTGTTATTGTATTACTGACCGACAGGGGCAGTGTCAATGCTAGCAGCTGACGGCAGCATATTCCTTTGTCGATCGTAATCATACATGCCTTGGTGACCCGGAAATGCGTGTCTATCAATTTTCTCTGTCTTTCTCCTTGTCGAGATTAAGATCTATCATCGTATGCTCGCATGCGTGTTCTACCACTCAAGCAACGAACGCAATGATACAAGCCGCGGAGCGATGAAGTTTCCGTTCTGGTTGCGAATGATCATATCCAATGCGATGCGCAAGTCCATTCGATGACCACTCGCATTCAAAACCTTTACTATTTTTTTCATTCGGAAGACAGCTTGCTGTAACAAAACGTCATATGCCAAGTTTAAAACATGAGTATGTGATCCCTCGAACCTTGACTACGGGATACTCGAACATCCATTCTCATCATCTGACGGGCAAATCTCGTGATGGAGAGGAGCGTGTAGTCTGCCGCTTCTCATTTCAGTTGGCCATTTGGAAGCACACGGTATTCCTACTTCGGAGTTTGCATGCAATACTTGGTACGGAATCCAAAAAGTGTGCTTAGATACATGGTACAAAGCGCGATGTCTCTACTACTGTGCTAAAAGTCCGCATGGAGTAGAAGTCGGTGTGAAAGCTTATTGAATTGTCCAGCCATCAATTACCCTCCAATAATGGCCTAGACTATAGCAAAATACGTCACAATATGCTGGAGTCAGCTCGAAAACACGCCAGGAGGCATTCGGTGCAGACTCAAGTGGCCATCTCGTTGCGCTTGAACCCTTGCAAATCTGGCAATTCCAAACAAGAGTTCGAATACAAGGTCAATCAGGAGCTTTGAGACGTTCCACAAACGCTTGTACTTATCGTGCCTTTTGGTACACAGTGCGGACGGCTTTGAGTGCTAGGAGAAGGAACCTGCGTTCCACAGCAATCGTGTATTGTCAAACAAAGTTGAGGTTCCAAGGCTCAAGCGGAGGATGCTAGAGACACGAAGACGGCTGAACGGAGACCGTGGGAATGTAGGCCGACGCAGATCTAGTCCTGGCAGCGTGTTAAGTCCAGCGGCACGGGCTTGGTCCTAAGGATTATAGCCATTTCTTTTTCTGGCAAAGGCAAGACTGACCGAACCATGTAGCTTCACGCCATTGCAAAGGGACGATATGATTTTCGTCGTGGGACAGGGAAAGGGTGAAATGGTGCTCGACACAAGACGAATCTGCGCGAAATAGTTGGCTTGAGAACCCATGAGTGAGTGACCAAGAAATAACAGCAGTTCCTATAATGTCCAATTACGAGAGAAACAGTAGATTGCCCGGCCTTCCTATCTTTGCATGAAGAGGTATAAACTCGTCGGCAGCAGATTTCCATCTAGATGAACAGTCGTGATTGCCGATCATCCGTTCGGGATATCCACGTTTGCTCTCTCTCTCTTTTGATGATAGCAGCAGCAAACAATGCCATGATGATTGCATACAGAATAGCAAGCCAACAATCCAGATGTTTGTTTGGTAGATGGATCAATGATACCGCGATTCGTGAAACAACTCTACCCGTGTTTGGATTTGGACTATGGCGTGCTTCTTATATAGCATACGCATCATGGCAGTCCCCTGGCTTCACGGCCGTTCGAAAAGCATGCTAGGTTCGCCTCAATTCCCCTAGGACATGGCCATGAGCGACAAGACTTCGAACTTAAGGATAGCTCCTCCATGGCCGCCAACCACCCATCAATTTCTCGCCATCAAGATCGCATGCCGGCAGCTAAGCGTACGAGCTGCAGTGGACGAGCTTGAACTCCAAAACTTGATAGACGACTTCAAGGAGGCACCGCCTATTCCAGCGCCAGCAGCACAGGACGATCGCTACCTCGCTTTCGCTGAGTACATCGTTGACGGTCACTATTGGATGGCTCCATTGCTTGATATTTGGGTAAGTCATGAGCAACATTGGGCCGGTTTCTTGCAGAATAGTTGACAGGCGGTACAGCTGGTAGACTATTGGTGGGCGTGGGGGTTGTTGAATGGGAATCTGGCTGCCCCAAATACCTACGTGCAGCCGGATGTCGCATCAGTCGTTCGGCGCTCAAAGACTGGGAGTAATTATTCAGGCTTTGAGATGTGGATGTGATGGCTCCGATGATTTTCACGAGCGGTATTCTGGGCGGTCTTGGAGCTTTGGACGTCAGCGAATTGCCTGGCCTGGTGGTCTCTCCCCCAATCAAACAATATAGAAATGGAGGTATCTAGCACTCATACCGGTGAATAGTCAATTCAATCGCAGAAGTCATGCCAACTCAACTCCTCATCTCCTTCCAGCACAGTCCGTGCCACACCCTGTCGGCCGCCTGGGGTCATAATCGCACCACTCCTCCTCACTCTCGCTCTCAACTTCTCTCACATCCCACCCCTCAACCTGGGGTTCAGCCTTCACCTCCTTCTTTTCCTCCTTCTCATCTTCGTCGTCGACGCTTCCAAAGGCATTTTTGAACCCGCCTTTCTTGAAGCCTGTTGACGATTTTGAGTCCGCCGAGGGCAATGAAACGGGTTTGATAGTAATACCGCCGGATTTCTCATCGGCGCGGCGTTCAGCCTTGCGGGCTTTTACGGCAGCGAGAGGGTCTCGGGACATCTGTTTCATTTCTTTGAGGCGCTGTGATCAATGAGTAATTATAAGACTGGGACGCGAGAGCCACGGAGGAGCACCTCGGAGGCCCATGGAGTGGAAATGGGAGGTGAACAATGCGAAAAGTGCGAAAAGAGTAAGACGAATAGATATTAGGAGAGGCCGGTAATGCTCAAGACAATACGTGAGCTCGTTCGAGGAGTATCTAGACCCGGCGCGTATCACATGCAAAGCATCAACCAACTAGAGCATTACCAGATACCCTTCACTTGGCAGGTCCAAAGAGACTCAGCAGACACAAACAATACTATACCCCCATACAGACCCAATACGAAGAACGTCACCTACCTTCTTGTGCTGATGATCATAACTCCCCTCATGCGCCTCAAACTCGTTAATCCGACTGTATCCCTTCTGGCACAGTTCGCAGTAGAACGACTTGCGGGCCTCACGGGCAGATTCTGTCTGTCCATCCACACCATTGTTAGCATTCCAGAGCGCCGCATTAAGGAAGAAGTGGTCTGCCGTGTGGAAAGCCTCAAAGCGGCATGATCTCGATAAGAGCTTCGATCCAGTGGTGAAAGGGTTCAAAAAAGGTGCAGGGTAGTATATTGATGATGGAGTAGAAGTCCCCCAAGAGCTATGCTGCTGGATTTACCGATTTAAGGGTCGCAAGGATCTACGTGAAAATGGCTGATGAGAGATTTGGCGTACCTTTGGAGCTGGATTCGTCGCCCATGGCTGAAGGCTTTAGCAATTGAGGGAAGCCGTCTCGGCGACAACACTTACAGGCGGCATATTGAAAGGGCTATTCGAAATAGATCGCGCTTTGGAGCGGCGCCTTATCTGTGAGCTGGTGGTACCGAAGATATATGCGGAGTGGAACTCGAGTGTGCAGAATTGAGAGATGGGGTGAGCGGCCAAGAGCTAGAACGCGAAGTCACTCGTCCAAAAATGCGACGGTTTTCCACATTTCCCAAGAAAGCAGGATCAATCCGTATGCAATTTGCAGTCATTCTCATAAGTCATCATTTAGAATATGCCACAACTGCTATTCTACCGATAGGTACGGAGAGTGACGAGTCTCACGGTTTTTGTGCAGACTTGGAGTACCGTTTGCACACCAGCCGCCCCCCTCATCATAGTATCCAAATAGGTACATTGTATATTCCTTCCATGCAACATAGCAGTCCGAGCCATGGCGCCATCTAGAGGAAGAGGTGTACCACTGGTGACAAGCGTCCACCCATGTTGCCCAACGGGCTCAGTGCTGGTCCTGCCCTACTGTTGCGTTGTAAAGGTACTCTATCACCGCTTCTTGATCTCCGTGGCCCAACCCTCAATGCCCTCTCCTTTGCTGAGACAGGGTATGTTGAGTGTGACCCCTTCCATTCCCTTTGTATCTGCCATAAATGGACTGTTGCTCATCCCGCCAGCGTTTGCCCTATCCTTTGGTTCTAGTGCCAGCATCGGTTCTAGGAATTTGGTGATGCTTTCGGCGTCAGCCTTATTGAAATGATACTTCTCTTTTAGCACATCGGGCAACGCCCAGTGCCTCAAGCGGTGGATGTTCCGTAGCTCCCCTTTGCGGCTGAAGATTTCTTGAGACCATTTGCCAGACATGAAGAGAGATCGAGGGAACATTCCGAGGAGTTCGATGATTTGCGCAATGTGATCATCGTCCTTGCCATACTTGGTGCCGGACTGGGGGTCAAAGAGGTAGTCGCCAGTGATTAATTCGAAGACCTAGGGCGGTTAGCCAATTATAGACTGTTGCATGTAGCGTTTACACACCATAGCAGCCATGCTCCAGACATCAGTACTCGCACCCCATTTGGCACCTAGAATGACTTCTGGAGAGCGGTACTGTCGGGTCTGAATATCGTTTGTGAAGTGGTGGCCGACCCAGCACGCGTTACCGAGATCAGCAATCTTTACTGATATCGTGTCCATAGCTGTAGCTATATCTTCTTGGCTTTGTTTTTTCGGAGAATTGGTCTTGTTCAGGGAAATACCGGAAATGGTTTGGGAAAGATTCTCACTGTGGACCTCCGTGATTAGCCTAGGTTTAGATTAATCATTCCCAGATAGGGGCTTACGCAGTCTTTTCCTGGTGCTTTGCATCGTCTGTGCTGCCAGGACTCGGATCTTTGAGACCAAGCATCTCTCTCATGGACTTGGGCGGCGTGGCGGAAGCTACCGCACCACTCATCTTAACGCTGTCTTTAGGAGTAGCGGTACCACGGACGGGAGAACTACCTGGACTCTCCGTCATCATCTGATTCAAGCTGCTGTGCGATCCGGCCAAGCCAGATGAAAATCGCATGTTCTCAAGATTGCTGAAGCTTGCGTTGAGTGGACTGGGGAGAGGTTGACTGCCGGTGATGAGAGTCCTCCGTCGTCGACGGCCATTGCGGTTGTCTTCTTTGTCTTCCATTTTCGGCTCGTCTTTCACGAATGTCTTGACGATCTGCTCGACATCCCCAATCTCGATCAAGACGTTCTCGGGTTTCAGATCTGTGTGAATGATACCGCATTCTCGGTGTAGATAGTCTAAACCAAGCAGTACCTGCTTCGTGATCTGCTTGACGAGTGGCATCGGTATGCCCCGGTGGTTCCATCGCTTTATCAAGCCAAGTAAATTCTCTCCCAGAACCTCAAACACCATACATACGTGGGTACCGTTAGGTCCCTTATGCTCGAAAGAGTCTAATAGACTGACAACATGCTTCTTCCCCGGGTGATTGGGATTGGCCTGCACGATCTTGTTGAGTAGCTTGATCTCGTCGACAGCAGTCTCGGTGTAGTGAGCTGCGGATCGCACGACCTTTAATGCAACGTGTCTGCCAGTTTCGGTATCTCGGGATAGCCAGACAGTCGAGAAGTGACCCCACCCGAGCTTTCGAGTGACGATGTATTTCCCATCCTTGAAAGTCTCGCCTACGCTAACTGGATGGTATCCGCCTTTACAATAATCTTCTGAATCCTCTTCTTCAGCTGTAGCTTCAGCGCCCTCATCGCGGGACGAGGATGAGGATGACGAGCGGCTTAGCGGGGGTTTGTGGTGGGACAGTGGAGAGCTTGCGCTTTGTGCACTGCCGACGGCAGGTTAATTACGTGCCGTTGCGTAGATGCAAAATCACGCACGAAGACACTGACCTAGCACTGTTCATGTTGTGTGCACTTTTAGGGCTCGAGTCTGCGGCTTGTTGATCTTCCGTTGTGATGATGGGCTTTAGATCTCCACCCTTCCTCCTCTTCTTGTTCCCGTTACCATTTGCAGCATTGTTTGCGGCGGAAGCTACTTGCTTGGCTTTGCTGATGGCGGCTTTCTTGATGTCACTGCCATTCATCATATGGTGGGGAAAGACGTCTATAGAAGATAGTCGGAAGCTCGAGATCGGATGAGTTAGCGGCGCGAGTCAGGTTCAATGTCTGCTTCAATCGTTACATGTCAGCATCGGTCTTCGACAGTTGGCATGCGTCCATGTACTTGCATCAGTTCAGACAGAGATGATTGAAGTATCGTGAAAGCGTGCGAGACACTGATGGTCTAGAATCATAGAATGTGACGATCAAGCGCTGATTGCGGCAATTCCGAGTCGGTGATTGGTTCCGACAGCACTTTCTCAGCGGTGATACAAAGTAACGAGTGACTGTTGAAGCTTCGTAAAGCTGATCGCTCTCATCTTGAGCTGAGCTCTATGATATCTAGCACATCTGATACATAAAAATAAATGCGTCGAGAAAAGCAAGGTTGGACTCCCGCAGCACGTTCAATACACACTAGCGCTATTTCGTGGCCGGTCAACCAAAAAAAACCCAATGTTTACTTGTGTAGACAACCGCTCATATTCCTGATGAGTCTCATTGCTTACTCTTGAACAGTGGAGGCACTATGTAGAGAACAAGCCTCCCGGTCAGGGATCCATGGTCGTTATAATTTGTCTCCAAGACCCCAATCGGACCCTAATGTCTATTTGTCTTCCGTCCCATTGCCTTTTCCCTCCAGCCGTAAGCCAGCTCTATGGCTTGTTCAGCGTCCATAGCGCGGAGCTTGAGTTTTTGGACTTTCCCACTTGCGTTACGTGGGATATTATCAACAACGCGCACACCACCACCAAGCCAGTTGTATCTCGCAAGCCGCTGTTTGATACTGTGCTTGACCTCCCTCGTCGCCGAATTTTCGTCAGCTACGTCGTACGAGGCGACCTTATGATCAGGGGCGGGTTTGGGCTTGAGCTGGACGTAAGCGCAGGGCACCTCGCCGGCTTGCCGATGACGGCGGCGTTGATGGTCGATGGGTGGGCAAGTAGGATGACTTTCAACTCGGCGGGAGCAACTTGCCAGCCACGTACTTAAGTAAGATCCTGAAGCCAAGTATCAGAGTAATCAAATCTAAATAGAGAAGCTCGAACCAAGAGCTTGGTCTACCGAGAGATCATTAAACCAGCAAGATGAGACTTACCTTTGCGCGATCAGTGATGTGGATTTTGCCTTTCTCCATGTAAGCCACGTCCCCAGTCCTCATCCATCTCGCTTCGCCGATGGAGGCTGCAGTAGCCGTGGCATTGTCAATATAGGCCATCATCAGGTGAGGACCTTTGATAGATATCCCGCGGTGAACCTCAGCCACATCGATCGGATTACAGACGAAACATTTAAGCATGTAACACGTATTGAGCGCGGATGGAGAGTGGAATAAAAAAAACTTCATATTCATGCTCAGCAATGCGAAAATGCACTGGCCTTGCCTGTCTCCGTCATGCCCCAGCACTTAGTGACTCTAGACTCGAGTGACAGCATTGCCTAGAAGTCGGCTTGTGTAGAAGCACGAAAAGGTAAGCCTTCACCCCAGACATAGCGCAGATCCTCCTCCTCTTGATGCCCGGATGCATTATAACGGCTCACAAGATTGAAGGCACCGTCATGGCCTCCGAAGCCTGGTACAACTAGTCCCCAGGCGTTCGTTGTACGGTTTCGATTCGAATCTACGCATGAGCTATATGCATCGTTGCTCTCGAAATCGCAGCCTGTGGTGATTGGCAAGGAAATTTTTTGGAATGCTGGTAGGCATGTTAGGCTTTTGACCTATAAGTATCATCGAATGCACAGGAAATAATTTGAGGTCCTCAGTCGTAAGGTTTGCTGTGGCTCCTGAATGCATCTATCTACTCCGTAAGTGATACGAGATCATGGCTTCCTTTAGCAACCCTGTAGTTCCACTCGTGGGAGCCGGTGTGGCACTTCGTGATCCTTACTTCCTTGGCCTGGTCCTTGGATTTGAGCCAATAATGTTCATCATGATGCAAAGACGTCTCCCAAGACTGGTAGGCATACTTGTCGTATAACAGTCTATCATAAGCATTCAATACCAAGATCCTCATATCCTGGATCTTGCATTGTTTCGCCGTGGCTTGAACAGTAGCAATCGTGTGCGGCTCGCTGATCAGTGACGTCTTCTTTATGATAACCTGTAAACCCTCAAGGGAAATAGAGTCGAAGTTGTTGCGTAGGTTCATCTAAGTCTCCGCCCTCATCTCAACCACGGAAGGAATGAAATCTATAAGCCGTAAGCTGAGGCAAGAGACATTGGGGGGAGGCTAAGCAAGAAAGGGACGGATTAGCTACCAGTTAGCCTTTCATACATATATACACCGTCCATTTGGAAGTACAGATAATGTCTGTTTCGATCCATGCACTCAAAACACAGGGTTTGTACGCCAAGCCCAAACATAGTTCTAGCACATTTAAAACTCTCGAGGAAGCTTGGCACTAGCGGCTGTGATATCCACACCGACCCTCCCCTCCAGTTTAGCTACCGTCTATATTTGATGGCTCCTATCCTTGGAGGCGTACGCATCATGATGATTTTACCTCGCACATTTCAATCAAAGAAGCGAGAGTGTGTGTCAATGTTATTCCAGTGGCCAATCATAATCCTATCTTCTATCATATTCATGTTGTGTATATGTAAATCTGCTTTTGTCTGTGATTGTGCCACACAATGGCAAGTGACGCATCAGATGTGTGGTGCATGGTCGCTTCACATTGTGAACGAGCCTCCAAAACTTTCCCGCAATGCCTGAAAAGGCTGGTATTTCCTGCTAAAGAACGCCACATCAATTGCCGAAACTGTTAGCAAGCAATGCACTTCGAAAACGTTTTCCGAACCAGGATTGATCGACTCATGAGTCCCAGATTGGGCCGTAAGCCGGGATGCCCCTGCTTTCCATTCCATAGACGACTTTGCGTGTCAGATGGGGATTGGAGATGACGAACACGGCTTCAGCTTGTGCTTCCAAATACAGATGGTAAGTCAGAGCTACGATGTCCGGTCGTCCAGAGGCCCGTGTGTCAATTATCATGGCGTTGGGATCCGCCGTTGCCACTGCTTGCATGATCTTCTCACCATACGTTTGAAGCGGGTTGGGTGTGGACCATAAAAGCCGACATGGCATAGGATGAGATACAAGCATGGAAAGAACAGGGCCAATGCCCGAGCCAGTCGCGACGATGACCAACCTCTTAAATACCAATCCCATGCGTATAACCCCGGTGATAGGGATACCGCGGATCCAGTACGAATTCGCCGGCTCCATGATCTGCTTTTTCGTCCAGTCTCCGTTGTCAGACACGATCAAGGAGAAAGAGGAGCCATCAGCTTCCGGAATTGATGCGAATGCGTGCCACTCTTTCAATGGGTTATGAGTTATCCGTATGCCCAACACGGGGCCAATGTTCTTGTAGTTGAAGTGAATCCGGACGGCATGGTTGGATAGGACCTCCGGATAGGCCGCAACCTTCCTGAGGCGCAACCACGGTAGAATGATGCAGAATGTGATCACGAGCAAAAACCAGAATGCTGGAGCTTGAATCACGGCCATGCCCAGTGGATCAGACCCGGGGTGCTGCGATTGCGCGTGCAACACAAGGAGGATGTCAACCCAGAACAGGGCGACGGCGGTCCACCCGGCGAAGCGGTGAATCGCTTCGAAAGTGTTGTGCGAGAAGATTCGGAACTTCGGGATGGCGAATAGGCAAATTGACATGAAGAGCACAAGCAAGATGTAGGTGATAGCAATCACTGCGGGCTGGTGGATGAGTCCATCGGCTTGCTGTTTGGTGACCAATGCTGTGTAAAGCAGAAACCATACCGTGGCGGCGGTTGCGCAACCACTATGGACGCCACCGAAATGATAGAGCTTCGCGACAGAGCGGCGTATCCGCAAAGGCATCCATAAAGGTGTCCAGCAAAAGAACGTATACAAGCCGTTGATGACCATTTCCTGCCTGATCAAGACCGCGACAAGGATGTTGGCGGAGGCAGCGGTAGCTACGTTGCCGAGAGGTGGGCCAAACGGTTCTGAGTGCCTATGGAGTACCATCTCGATAATGAACGCGATCATGTTGCCTACAAAAACAACGGTGAATAAGCGCTGGTACACCGCCAGGAGATTGTGTCGTAAGCGTCTCCAGATCTTCCGCTCACGCTTGTGTGGCAGTCTCGACAGTTCGACAGGAGGCAAAGAAATCCTCCAATTCGAGTTGTAGGAAGCGAACGGGGTGTGACCTGGTCTCACGATTGGCGCGACGTCCGATTTTTCGTAATTGTGTGCTCCGAGTCCTTGTTGAACCAGGATTGGTGCTACGATGCCTTTCTCCGAGTCCTCACTTGAGGTAGCAGAGGAGGAGCCCTCATGTGGTGAATCTGATGACAGGGATTTCTCAGTTGGGTAACCCAATGATTCTGCTCGTTCCAGTGTCATGTCTTCGGGCCGAAAAGGCTCCTCTTTTGCGTTATGGACAGAGGTTGTTGAGATTGCTTGAGTGCTGGGAGCCAAAAGCTCGTTTGGTGCTTTCGCATCATGGAAGGCGAGCGACTCGGAATGGCCATTGAACTCATCCTGTGCGATACTTCGAGGCTCTTCCTCCGCCCTATTGCCCTCCGCATGTTCGGCCATGTTACTCGTATCTGCTTCAACCATGTTAGCTGTTCGTTCAGGGTGAAGAACAGCGGACGCTGTTAAATAGTCAGCCTCCCCTGTATTAGACATCAGTGTTGCATTATGAGAGTGTTGGTTCACGAAATGGAGGATGCAAAGCGCACATGGTGAGGAGGGCGGTACCGTTGGGATAGCGGGGCAGCAAAACAATGTGTCAACTGCGGGTGTGTTCACGTTGGATTACGGGTGTTTTCTGTGTTGACAACAAGGGCCCTCAGCGAGGGCAGTGCATGAGGCAATGCATTGCAGGGTATGCAGGATGTTGATGACGTACAACGAGAGGTGCCCTCGGGTGTTGAAATAAGGGTATACACAAATGGCGGTGGAAGGTATTTGTAGCCAGATGAAGTTCAAAGTGAAGGGTGAGGGTAGTGCAGCTACTTACTGAGGCAGGCTGGAATGCTTCGGGTCGGGCTCACTGCTCAATATCGAAGGAGCAGGATAGATGCACCACTTGTGAGTGGCACTTGTCGGGCCAAGCCTTTTGTCAATCTGTTGCGTGCACGCGCGTGATGGATAGTGCTGAAGCAATGAAGTATAACAACTGCAGGAGCGACCCAAGTCCCACAAAGACAACGACAACGACAAATCCGCCACAAAGACTCGAGATGTTTGACTCAATGGAAACGAAGATGTTATCACCACACCTGCAAGATCCCACGTTCATTCCGACATTTCAAATCCCGTCGCGGCAGGCACACAAGACCAGGTACCGGGCATTGCTTGCGGCAGCAGCCTTCGCCATGCCGCTGTGACCTGCCTTGGTCATACCTACTCTCGAGTTTGAGCCTTCCAATTCCAACTCAGTCCAAGTTCCAATCAACCAGCAAACCTCAATCAGGCTGAGGCATCTCATACCCCTGGCTGCTAGCCAGCTCGCCAGCCTCCTGACTTTACTGCGAGGGGACAGCTGATCTGACTCCCAAACAACAAAACGAGGGTCTGCAGCCGCACTTTTCTCCGCGAATATAGTCACTTCGCTTGCAGGTCTCACTTGTAGACTGCTTGTCACCACTTATGCGCCGGTACATTCAAACAGTCTGAGCGCTTGGAGGGAAAACATGAACATCGTCGCCAGCATGCCTAAATAAAGTATATCTGCATGTAAAGTAGATCTCGACAAAGCAGCGGGCGCCCGTTAGCAGTCCAACATATCCATCGTCGGAACCCTCTATTCAGATCTCATGCAGCAAGCCTAAAGCGCAATTTTGCATGTGCTCGCTGCAGCAAATCGTCGACTGAAACGAACTCACCCGAATCATTGTCTCCCAGAACAGCACCATTTTCCCAGGCTGATCCTTGTCCGCTGCATTCTATTTCCGAGGAGTGAGTCGCTTACTGCCGAGTAGTAACCAGGAATTCAATTATGCTCAACGGTTGAGGCTCAAGTGACACATGGCATATAACGGTCGTCAAATCATCCGAATTCATCCAAGACCTCATGGCAGCCAGAGTGGCATCAGCACGACATAACCCTTGTAATTGGAGGTTTTCCAAACTTACTAATAGAACAACCACCATGGAGGCCTGCTGGCTGACCGGCGAGGCATCCGAATGCTTCCTTTCACGACCTCACCAATTCTTCCGACCATCTGACCGCGAAAATCGCGTTGTTGCATCTTTTGTCGAAGTGTATTTGTCACGCGTGTGATGCTATTCAATTCTTTTTCTTCCGATATCCTTTCCAATCGACCTGGATTCTCTACTGAACGCCCTGAAATATTCAAGAAATGCTGCGCCAATGCTACCACGGAGATGTCGTCCACATTCTTGATTTGGACGCTCCCGGCAACCTACCATAGCGGAAGCAAATTCTTACTCGATTTGTATTCCACTGGATCCAATTTGGGCAGTTCTTCGCACAAGGTCGGTCCCATAGCCTAATCTCGGATAGCTACAGCGCTGGCCTTGATAGGAATGTTTGGACGAGTGCGATCATTGTTCGTTAGAGATCCACTAACCGACGGAGAATGCTCACAGCAGACAGTCACGGCAGTGTGAGATTGTTGATTGTCCAAGTGCCGAAGAAGGCAATATCTGGCGAAAATCAAGGAGGGAACTCGGTCTGCTTCCGTCGCCTTGCAGTTTGATCGAGAGATCGTTCACGCTTTCCAACGTTGGCGTATACTCCATCGTGATCAGGCTGGGCTCGGCTTCAACGAACTCCATCGTGATCAGGCTGGGCTCGGCTTCAACGAACTCCATCGTGGAAGAGCGGCCGGCTGCATGGAGGTCGGAGATCCAAGATGAGCAGGTGGGAAGTCGAGCAATCCTCGCAAGAATGGAGCTAATTCATTCGTATACAAATGTCCGAACGCGGGATCGCGGTCCAGTCCAAGATCTGGTCAAAAGGAAGCCCACTAGATTCCCATGGAAGCTTTCTTTTGCGCGATAGATAAGGATGAGTGGACGACGTGCTTGAGGAAAGTGCCAGTGGCAATGGAGACTTAGATATGCGTCCTCATCATCTGTGTGCGGTGTATCTCCACTATGGAAAATCGTCGTAGGCTGAGCATTGATAGGCTTGAGCATAGTCAACGCTGGATTGATAATATGAAGTAACAAATGACGAATTCTCCCCAAGAATGGTATCAACGAATGACGTTCCATGCCGACAATACGAGAAGATAGGCTCATGCATCAATAGCGGACTACCTACATGGGCAATGACGGCTTCGGTACCACAGGAATGAACCATTGAGGGTGTGGGAAACACTCGAATGTAAAGGGCAGGCTAGCTTGGAATTGTCCTCTTTGCCACTTTTCCATATCACCTGTGTCAGCTTCAGAAGGGCCATGATCGATGATCGAGTAAAGGCATTTCTATTGCCTTTACATGGTGCTCAAGCGAAAGCAATCTTGTTTTCTCTCTCTACTATACCAACCCTGAAGGTACCACATCCCGAGCTTGAGTACATCCAATCGTGGCACGCCATTCAGTCCATCGGTGCATCGATTGGGGGTTCTTTGGGGAGTCTCGCATGGTGGATGTAGTAGAGCTTGGGTACATGCAGGCCCTTGGTAAGGCTGCCAACCCGGGCTGTCGACTCAGCCACCCAGTCCGAGCCTTATTGGCGACTAATGTGGGAGGAGAGATATCACAGTGGAAGCCTCATAGATCGTAGTGGAACGGCAGGTTTGTTCAGCTATGGACACGTCGGCTTTGTTGTAGTCCATGCCAAGCATATAGGGCTGAGGATGATGTCCAAGAAAGCCAGAATCAGAGTGGCATTTGTCTGGTCCGCATTGCAGGATCGCTTGGGCCCCGCATCCTTTGGGTTTTGTGAAGATCTAATCACAAGGGCTCATACGGTAGGTGTAGTCGTACTGTGGTAGGTTGATAGGCTAAGAGCAGTTCTCTTAGGCGGCACCCTCTGACTCCTGGATGAGGCAAAATCGGTAGACTGGGTGACTGGTGAGCTCGCTCTAGGGAGTACTTTAGAAGAAGATGCGCGCTTGGAAATTGCCTTTGATCGCCCATTAGGCATTGCTTGGCCACTCTTGGCACCAGGTCGAGAGCATTTCCAGTCGGATCGGAGAAGAGGAGCACAGACGATAGGGGCTGATGACGAGTGACCATCGACTTATCAGCCATGAGCTGCTTGGGATCTTCTGTGTACCGGTGGGGGACAATGTGAGCATATTTAAAGGAGACAGAAACACCCAGTCGCGTGACCGAAACGTGGCAGAGGCCAGAGGTAGCGTGTTACCCCCGGACCCCGTTGGCCCCTTGCTGGGGAAAGGGCTCTAGCGCGCTTCCTCCTCGGCCGATCTTCCTCCCGAATAAGCGTCGCGACGCTGTTGATACTTGATAGGGGCTAGGGGTTCTGAAACTGCGTGCGCCAAAGCGTTGAACCGGCCTCGCAAGACGGAACTCACGACGCCTTCAGGCTCCATAGCCTATGAGAAGAGCCCCTGGCCGTCTCGCCAAGTATATGCCAAGCTGTTCATTCCCGATGTCGTCAATTGCATTCGATAATCTGCACAGTGACAAAAGGCATCGCCTTCAGTCTTGCAGTAGATGAAGATGTTGATCGTGATAGCAGCAGCTTCACACTCCTTGCTTTCTGACCGACCACACGAGCAGCACCTCCTCCTCCTCATTCTTCGCGTGACCGGCTTCAATTTGGTTGGATTCACCGTCAATTGATGGCAGTGAGTCGCGGAAGTGTTTGAAGAAATGGCGCCTCCCCAAGCACCAAAAAGAGACGTCGTTTGGGCCGATGTTCGCATCTCCCTCGCCTCTGTCTACTGTGAACTCATTAACACTTCTCTAGGGACTACGTGGAATTGCCTCTGTCCTCGTTGTCACAGCCCATATCTGCAGATCACTGGTCCCACACCTCCTCTCCCCTGCCATGTCCGACAAGCTCCCTCCCACGCTCTTCCAATTACCCTTTTTCCGATGCCTGGTCATGGGCCGAGCCAGCGTGGCTGCATTCGCCCTCCTTGCCGGCTACGTCAATTCCCTCAAACCGATAAAGCTTTCACGCGCTGGGAGCGCCGATGCAGCCTTGTCAAGCGTCGCCAAGAGCTCTTTCCGGCGGACGGGGAGGTTCATGATACCTGCAGTCATAGCCACAATGTGCAGCTGGCTGACCTGCCAGTTTGGGGGTTATAAGGTGGCACACGTCGCGGACTCCGCCTGGATACGGGACACCAGCCCCACCCCGAGCGCGTCCTTTGCTACTGCATTCTATGACCTGTTCCAGAACCTTGGAACCACATGGCTGGATGGATTCAATGCCTACGACAGGATACAATGGACTCTGACATACCTCTTGAAAGGGTCCATGATGACTTATCTGACCCTTTTTGCTACGGTATACGTGAAGCCGATGTGGAGGATTTTCATATGCGTGGGATTGTACTGGTTCGAATGGGAAGGCGGTGATGGTGAGAGGGCATTCACATTTTCCGCCCTAAGACGTCGTTAATCAAATAACAGCCCTCGTTGGATTCAATGTCTATTGCGGGATGATCCTCGCCGAGCTGACCTTGGACTCCGATGTTCAGAATTATGCCGCCCTACATAATATATCGAGATCTGTGATCTCTGCATGCCTGATCTTCATTGGCCTTTTCTTCATGTCATATCCTGAAGAGAACCCCTCATGGGCGCGGTGGTCACAGAATCTCCTTCTACTCGGCAATTACCTCTTCCCACTCAACTCCGAATATGCACGGTATTATCCCGGGCTCGGTGTCAACATCCTGACTCTCGGCGTGATGTTCAATAACACCGCGAAGAAAATTTTGTCCACCCCATTTTTCTGCTGGCTGGGAAAGCTGAGCTTCCCAATATATTTACTACACGCACCATTAATACGGACGGTCTTGACCTGGGTGCTCTTTGGAGCGTCAGTTCGACCAGACCAAGGCAATGATGAGGAAGGGAACCAGCTCCCGCCAGGTTGGCTACCGATTGCGAATCGATGGGTGGTCGTGATGGCCCTGCCGTTGTTCTATGTCTTCTTGTATCGGGTCGCAAATTTCTGGGCTCAATATGTAGACCCATTCTGTGGGAAAGTGACCAATTGGTTTGAAGAGCTGGTATTTAGGGACGATGCAAAACGGTCATCAGAAAAGCCTCTTTTACTGTCGTAGGGGTAGTCTTCGGGAAGTGTACAGATCGTTGGATTACCTCCGTGGGTTGGGTTTAGGATGCCCTGATTGTATAACCAATGCGTTACTGTTTCCATCCTGGCGAGAGCCTGTGTATAGTCTTCAATTTACGTAGTATCCCAAATGAAGGGTACGAGCATCTATAAACCATGCTTTGATTCTAGGTGACAGACTTTCTGCATTAGGCAAATGTCTGCCTCGGATGAAGCTGAGGTTTTGAGTCCCTCATACACAAACATCAAGAATCCCAACACGCTAATGCTAGCATCGATGTTCACGACAGGCCATTACAACTATGCATAAGCTGCCTCGTAACTGACAGCGATGATTCCTATTGGCGTAGAAGTCATCGACCTTACGGGCAACAGCATCTCTAAAGCAAGTACACAGCCAGAGCGAACCACGCAGGACTCACCCTTGCTCGGCCTTCCACTAGAAGTGCTACAGACAATAGCCTGGTACATGGATGCTGGAACCTTCTTCGCGTCTCTTCTCACATGCAAACAATTGTTCGAGGCCGCCAAATGTAGACCTAATCTTCTACGCCATCTATACAATTTCCCAGGACTTAGACTAGGTCTCGAGGACATTTCTACTTCAGGCCTACTGCTTCAATTCCGAAAACGAGCCGCTGAAAACGGTTGTGCCGCTGGAGTTCTTGCCGATATTACAACTTTCTCGCCAACCTCTCAAACGAGCCTGAGCAATGCAGCCTTCGCCCCTACGAATCCGTCTCGATCAGGCAGTCCCGCCCATCTAGCAACAGTCCATGATGGCGGTACTATCCATATTCATGACATAGGCAAGAACCACGTGCGGCTGGAAGCGGAGCTCCACATACGATCCGAAGATGGCAATCCCCTTAGGATGGAGGTTCACAGACTGGCTTTTTCTCCCGGTAGCCACGATCTCGCCGTATTATATCGACATATCCCATGCCAGAAGGAATTCTTTGCGAAGGGAGGATTAATCGACCATAGGCCTCCACGTAGCTGTCTCTACAAACTGGTAACTTTCCACCATGTGCACACGAGCTCGAAGGGCTTCTTCTACGACTCTCATCTGCAAGAGACCAGGGATGTCACAAGGCTTGACACAGAGGTTCCTGTAGGCCTTGCTCTTGCATCCAACGGTCATGCATGCATTGCTTGGAAAACCCCAGGCAAGGAGGAGAAGACCAATATCACACTGATAGGGAGGGACGAGACATTCATGCAAACTTGCAGCTATGGTCAGTACCATCGTTTTGTTTATTGCTCACTTTTCGTGTGGACTCTCCTTGCATGTTACGCTCCCCTCACGGTCGAATTACGGGTGAAAAGATTTCATGAGATGTGGCTTTCAAAGATGGGGTTTACATGCTTCAATCTTGTTGCCCTTTCCTAATTCGTAGGCAAGCGTACATCTCGAGAAGGATGTGTGAAGTGATTCGTACAATGCCTGGAGTTTCATGAAGCGGCTTCGCTGATTAGTACCCTAATCGGTGCTTGCAGATGAGAGTCCGGACATCCTCGGGATTCGGGATCCTTCCGGCCTACCGTCTTATATGTCCAAAGATCGCCAGATCTTCAGCATTGAATTCGTTGAAAATGACAAGAAATTGAACCTGTTCAAGCCCGGTCATCCTGTGCATAGCTGGTATACAGCGACATGTAGCCCTGCAGACGAAGAATGTGGCCCACTGATGAGCAATACAGCCAGAGTAGCGCTAGATCCCAATATAAATGTTCCGCTCGAGGCATTTGCTGTAGGAATGCCCTTCCACGGTGCTCACTTTGACAGCATCACTGTCGACTGGCAGAGCGCGCCTCTATGTCAGACTTCATACCTTGCCTTGGGCATCAACAAACAGGGGGATGACTCTCATTATGCTTATATTGTGCAGGCTAACAGCCACAATTCGACAATCGGTTGCGACCACCAGGTCAATCTTGGCCAAGGTAGAAGACTTCTAACGTGGACGGCTGTTGCACTTCTTGCTGGCTGGAGGCAGGGTACCAGGTACGCAACTTTCTGAGCTACGGCTTTCTCGGATCAAGCTTTTCGGGAATGGCAAGACATGGTTGAGGATAGAGCTGTGAGAACTTGATCGGAGAAGCTCCTTACAGCTCGAGACGATCTCCATAAACAGGAATGCTGACTTGGAAACCTCGTAGCTCGCTTGGTACCGTGGTTGCCATCTCTCCCGAAGGAACGAGGCTGGCAGCTGCCACCTGGTCGCGTGTATTGATGTGGTCTTTCAGCCCTAGGCTACTCCTTCAAGGCGAACTGCAACACTACTTCCCCACGCGTGACTTTAATCTTCGAAAAGACTTTGGACGATTGAGGCCAACATTACTGTCCTCCGGAGGGGTAGTACATAACATGCAATTCACCGACGAAACTCATCTCTACGCCACGACAGATCAAGGGTTGGTGAGGTGGGACATTGGACATCTGAGTGACAGTGGCAGGGACAATCGCAGCTTGTAATTTGAGACACGATAGTTGCACCACTGGGAGACTGCATGCTCAGTCGATGCTTCTCAATTAGTGTATTGGTACGCAAAGACGGAGGCTTACTCGAGAAGAAATGTATTGGATCCGAGGGTTTCATGTACCTCGCCGTGGTCACCAACGCAGTGTTTGGCTTCCGACTTGGAAATGCTTTCACAATAAGTTGTCGACAGCACGGTACGGCAGGGATTTTGCGCTGTGAAGATTGTAGTACTGTTGTATATAAGCACATCCAAAGTCGTTACACTCACTGTCTTTCGGTCCAGTAAGTCATGGGCGACTTGGACGAATTCGCAGATCGCACCCTCGGAACCTGATACCCAATGTGCTAATATTACTGTTGTAGGTGACCGACTGACCGACTGACTGAGTGTGGTGGCTCATGGTGAGTACAGAAGGCTGAGCAGAAAGAAATGACGTCTGAGGGGTCTCAACAGCGGCAGCAACCCTAAAGTAAAGTACCATGTACTCACTTTACCTCTTTAATCAGACCTGGACCCTTGACTGCGCCTGTCACGCTTATCCACAAGCCTTAATCACATTATTCATGAAATCCGGCGTAGCTCGTCTTCCTTTCTCGCCAGATATCACAAAAGTCACGATCACGACAACAGCTCAATGAACAGCAGCCTCGCAATGGCAGCTCTTCTTTTCACTACACCATAGTCCTGGAAGATCATACCCTGCCATGACTACCTTTTCCACTTCGCCACGGCCTTTTCAGCATGACGAGCCCAGAGTTCAATCCCCAGGACAGCTCGAGGATTTGTCCAGTTTGCAGAGAACCCAGATTTCACACATCGATGAGAGACATCCTCGAAATTCGCTGCCGCACAACAGGATCGACACCGCCTCACGTGTTTTTCAGCGCTCTGAGACTTTACCAGACTCTATCAGTACCCACGGTCCAACTATGATCTCGCCCCACGACTTTGTCGAGCTCGTCAAAAACCACTTGGCACAAGACCTCCTTCTACTCGATCTCAGAGGGCAGCAACCATACTGTCAATCAAGGATACACGATGCACTTAACCTCTGCATATCCACCATGTTACTCAAGCGACCATCCTTCGACGTTCAGAAATTGTTGGATACCTATTCAAGGCCGAAGGATAGAGCAAAATTCTCTGAATGGAGTCACACCAAATTTATTGTCGTATACGATGCAACATCCATGCAACTCAAAGATGCTGCCTCATCAGTGAATACCTTGAAAAAGTTTACGAACGAAGGATATAAAGGGGCTACCTTGATCATACGTGGTGGATTCAACATGTTTGCCAAGAGATTTCCCGAACAGGTCGACAATAGGTCAGAGAACGATGCCCACGGCCCTAACGCTCAGAAACTCTCAATAGAACCACCTGGAACTGCTCCTGTCGCTGGAGGGTGTGTGTTGCCTGCCACCCAGAGCGCGGCGAATCCATTCTTTGGAAACATCAGACAGAATATGGATTTGATAGGTGGGGTGGGCCAACTGCCGGTCAGGATCCCGTCAGACTTGAATCACGCAAGATTACCTACATGGCTGAGAGAGATCGCGAGTGAAAATGATAGTGGAAAGACTATTGCCGACCGTTTCCTCGGAATCGAGAAGGCGGAGCAGCAGCGAATGCAGAAAGCTCTATCAAACCACGTCACCTACGGCACTCCAAACCAACTCTCGCCGGAAGCCGTGCAAATCGCTGGTATAGAGAAGGGGACCAAGAATAGATACAAGGATATGCTGCCGTACGATCATTCAAGGGTGAAGTTGCAGAACGTGCCGTTCGGTGGATGCGACTACGTCAATGCCAGCCACGTCAACGCTCAGTATAGTAACAGACACTACATCGCGTCCCAGGCACCGGTGCCAGATACGTTTGAAGACTTCTGGCGTGTTGTCTGGGAACAACACGCTCGCGTGATAGTGATGCTGACTGCTGAATCCGAAGGCGGCCACCGAAAGAGCCACCCCTATTGGCTCACCGGCGATTACGGACCGTTCAAGCTGAAGGCCATTGGAGAAAGCCGCCAGACATTGGAAAAGAACTCACCGAATCGGTCGTTCACAGCTCCCCAAAACCGCGATCCGAGACAAAGACCGGGCATGAACCGCCGCCACACCAGCTCAACCGCCTATACAAATGACGCCACGAACAGAACGAACTCTCCAACGATAAACGCTCACATCTCAAGCCCTGTCGTCCCCACATCGCCCATCGACCCAACCACTCACCACATTATTGTACGAACCTTGGTTCTCTCCCGCACAGATCGTCCATTCGAGCCTGATCGTGAGCTCACGCAGCTCCAATATTCGAGCTGGCCCGACTTTGGTGCACCCGCTCATCCCGCCCACGTCCTAGCCCTCGTCGAACATTGCCGCGATGCTGTGGGTAGATATGACTACGCCGAATATGACATAGACCCTGATACGCCTGCATACAGGGGAAAGCGGCCAATCGTCGTACACTGCAGTGCAGGCTGTGGCCGCACGGGGACCTTTTGCACGGTCGACAGCTGCATCGATATCCTCCAAAATACTGGACAAGGGCGCCATGTGTGGCCAGAAGACAAAGACCTCATCGCGAACACGGTGGCTGGTCTGCGCTCACAGCGCATCAGCATGGTACAGACGCTAAGGCAGTTTGTGCTATGTTACGAGGCTGTTCTGGAATGGTATATGCATACCGATGCGTACAAACCGCGGACCCAGCCCACTGAATGGGGCGAGCCAATGGTGACGTCCTGGTAAGGCTCGGGCTTACTCCCTCAACTAAGGCGGAGAAGCTGGCTTTGCTTTTCTGTACCCTCGACGTTCACTCGGGGCTTTTCTCCGCGTGTTATGACTACGACATGTAATATTAAAGCAGCGCTCAAAGCGAATAGACCTGTACATTAGCATGCTGCGTCTTGCTTCACGAACGAGGTCCTATGCCAGATGTATCTCACTGCTCAGGATCCAGCCGCCTCTATCGACGAGAGCTATGGCGTTAGGGGCAGCACTGATGATCCACGAATAGCGCTGAGGCGTGGTAAGTAGTACAATACAATAATTCCCGCTAATGAATGTTATGGTACCCTTAAATCATGCCCCAGCGCCTCGCTCAACATACATGCCGCTATCCTATCAATGCAACCGTTGCTCCTAATCACGCCTCAAAACGCTCTTCCATTGCTTCTTTGCCCCACAGTCCTGAAGGTGCTCGTGTGGCCCAAAGCAAGAGTGTCAAACCGGTCAATGCCCATCATCTCCGCGTCGGACGAGTACCCGGCGAGATAAAACCCCACCACAATGACGAGATACGTAAGCACCAGTATACTCCCCTTGAAGTAATTGCTCTTCCCCTCACCGTACACATAGCTCAGCAGGAACACGCAGAGAATCACAGTCACCATGTCCCACTGCGGAAAGATGAGACTGAAGGTGTGATCGAGCAGGTTCTCGGGACTGACATATCGGCCATGTACCGCACTGAAGAGCACCAGCGCAGGGATCTGAAGGAGACAGACTTGCAGGGCATAGGCTGAGCCGATTTCCATCGAGAGAGCGATGTTGCCGTTCATGGCGAAGGAAATGGCGTTGAGGAATTCGGTTGTGTTTGGGACCAAGGCGAACAGAGTAATGCCCAAGAATTTCTCATCAATGTCAACACTTTCCAGGACTACGTCGACGGTGTTGACGAGGATCTCTGCGATTACGGCGTAGAGTACCGTGGCCCCCATCAGGATGACCGCACTTTTCAGCCTGCCCCAGTTTGGGGCATCATGGCCGCCACCGGCTGGGCCCTCGGTTGCTGCTGCTTCATGGTCATCCAGGAATGCTGTAGGCGGGCCTGAGGGCCGTGGGGTCTGGGGAGCAGCTGTATAAGCTGAGGCCGACGTCTTGCGTGGAGCTCTGACGGCATCCCGAGCTGCTACGGCCGCTGCAGTAGCCGCCATCTCAGCTACTTGTCTGACCAGGTTGGTATTTTCCTCCTCCGACAGCCCTGAGACTTGTATGCTTCTTTGACTTGCATTGTCTGCCGTTGCGTTGTTGTCCCCTTCGCTGCTCTTTGGAGGCACGAGGTACGGTGGCTGAATAGGAGAGCCACTGGCTCCTGAAGCCTGACGGGAATTCTCAGCCCCTTGTATCCCGAGACCTTGTTGTTTGAGGGATTGGCTCAAGATCCGCTTATAAAGCTGGGTATCCCGTATGGCATTGCTTGCGTTGCGTTCCCCGGATACCTTACTGCTGCCACTGCCCTGCGCTTTTGCTGGCAATTGCTGAGATCCCTGAATCGATGCCTGCATGGGCTGATGTGAAATGCTGCCATTAGGTCCAGGAGGAATTTGGGCCTTCTTTTCCTCCAATTCGATGTTCCAGATAGTTGCTGCATGTGTTCTGAGTGTGAACCATAGTCCAATAATATAGGACAAGAAAAGTAGAACGGCAGCGAACCAGCAGTAGGGCCTGACCGCTCTGAGGAAAAACTGATCGTTAATTGCTGGCACTTGAGAAAAGTAGCACCGTCGACAATCCTCATCAGGCCCGTCCTCATGACCTCTCCCTATCATGATACAGGAATGGCAGGTCAATTCGTGCTGTAATAGTCATTAGTGAATGAATGTGTAGATACTCGAAAGCCACTTACGCTTCCGTAGATTTGATAGAAGAGAGTCGGCCCAAAAGCTGCAATAGTAGCAAACAGAAGCATGGTTGATGTGACACCAGCGGACTTGACGTTAAATCTCTGCGTTTTCCGTTTGATGGCACCAAAGCACATGGACAGACCAGGCAAAAAGAGTATGCCAGCAAATATGCTCCCAATTATGCTACCCTCCACCAATTTGCCCTTGCCTTGATTCAGTGCCACACAATAAAGAAAGACCTCGACGATCGTGGAGAAGAACGCGTTGATTGCGGCACCCACGCCCATCGATGACTGGGCAGATATTGAAGCTACAGCTTGACCAATGAAGTATGCCAGTGGTATTATGGAGAACAGAGCCAATGCGAAGACGAAGCCAGGACTGACAATCCAGCTGTCGAGGCCCAAGGCCACATCTAGAATCCAATAGTCGAATATCGCAAACAGCACCACACCAATCAGGTTGATCAAGAATATATTAGTGCCGTCAATGGTATACTTCCAGTATTTCAATCCAACGGCGCGGTAAGTGCATAAGAGTATGGAAGATGATGAGGATCCCCCGCGGGAGTAGGATGAGTCTAAATTGAAGGAGAGCGCGAGTGGATGTCGGCGTAGGTGGTAAAAGAGGAGTAGTGTGGCTTTGCCCATTGGAATCCAGAAGACCATGAACCAACATATCCCGGACGCCAGGAGTAGTAGAGGCGCGAGTAGGAAATAGAAGAAAACGAAGAATATGACACGTCCGATGTTCCACTCTCCACGACCAAAAAGCCTAGATCGTCGACTCTTGGGCTCAATTTTTGACCTTTCACCCCCACCTGTGCGACCCAGAAGACTGTCTGTTTCCTGTACTGAGTCCATGCTCCTCCGTCGCCCTATCAGGGATCTCGAAGTCAGCGGTCCAAAGAAGAGGCGGCCGTCTTCTAGGTCTCCATTCTGCCATTGTTCGTACTCGGTGATGCTGCGGCCTTCGCCTTCGTCTTCTTCCGCGTAGGCTTCATCTTGCTCAAGCTTGACGAATTGACCAAATGGGTAGAAGAGATACAGGGACAGGCCCCAGAACACTCGTCCATAATCTGGAGCTGCTGGTGCAAACCCAAATATGAAACAGGTAACCGCTCCCAGAGCTGCGGCCAGAGCGAGCCACCATCCAAAGACAAGAGTCCAGAGGATGTTGAACATCCATAGCCATCTGTTGACCCTCCCTCCAGGTGATGAATGTATGTCCCCTTCTGCAGTTTTCTCTATAGATCTATTCTTCTGATATAGGGCAGGCTTCCATATGCGTATACCAAAGGGGTGAGTTTCATTAATAGCATTCTGGCGATCTTTCAGAGTGAAGCTCTCAGCATCACTGAGATCATCATCGTCGTCGTCATCGTTTTCGCCATCGGCTCCTATCGTACCATCTTCCCCAGAGGAATCCTGACCCTCCTCGGCCTGTTCACGAGGTACGATAGGCTTTTGAGCTTGCTCAGCTGCTTCCTCGTCCTCGCCCTGGGAATCCACTCGCGGTAGAGGAGTTGGCTGGGCAGTCGGTCTTCTCCGCAAAGTTGATGACTGTCTCCGCAAAGGGTGACCGTGCCCAGAGGCTGATTTCGCTTGAGACGGGTGTCGATGTGCAGCATAGTCAGATTCGTACTCGTCCGGATCATCGTCTACAGAGAACTCTTGCCCTTTGTGAGGGGCTTGATACTTCGAAGACGCTCTGCGAGCTATTTTAGGCTTGGTCGTTGAAGTGATTGGCTCAGGAGAGAGAAGCTGCCGTCGAACGGATGATCCAGGGCTGCGTGGAGCTTGACGACCATCATCCTGCGTTGGGGTCCGTTGCCCGTCCGAGGGCGCCTCGCCTGCGGTAGTAGAGGAATTCATGGAACCTTGGCAATGTTTATCAGCTGTGCTTGTTGACTACAGCAGGACTAAACCGACCATAATCTGTATTGGTTGAAATTGCTGGTGGGCGGTTCCTCCGTATCGTTCCGCCCGTTCTTGTAACCTCGTCGTGATCATCATCTTGCGTAATGGGCTCGAAGCGCCGCGAGGGCGCTCTTGTGTCGGTAGGAGAGGTATCTGTAGAATAGTTGTACGCGCCAGGGTTCGGTGGAACATTGTTGGACGACATCGTAGCGTCTTTGATAGCTCAAGCGACTATTCACGGAGTCGAAAATGCTGCTTGGCAAGTGTCATGGAGATGAATCTTTTATCAACTGCCCTTTGTAGGGATTCTTGAGAGTCGCGGTCGCAACCAGATCACTGGCGGTAGGGAAAGAAGACCAGCGGCTCTGGCTCCCTGTTGCTTGGGGGTCATGCTCAGCAGAGAATGCAGATTTGGAGTATATCACGCTCAGCTGGCAAATGTGATGTTGGTTGAGCGGTCTGCGACATCAGGTGCCACAGTGCTTTCTGTTATCACTGCCAAGATCTCTCTTCCCATATTAGAAGGGTCCACCTAGATTAGGCGCACTATTTATTTTCACTTATTTTACCTATTTATTTAACTAATTAAGCAACCTACGACTATAATAGATACTGTTCCTACGGGATAGAGCGTTAGGAACGTAGAATATCGATATTTACTAGTTATAATATGAATGTTAATCTGCTACGTAATTTAGGTAGTTAAATCCTAGCGAGACAGGGATTAACCTACTATCTACTATAGTAGTAACGCTAGCGCCTTATAAGACTACGCCTATTCTAGGTATACGCCTAGTCTATCTTAGTAGCTAGAGGTAGGATATTTATACTATATTAATATTATAGTATAAAAATTTCATTTCAATTATATATTTATAGATTTATATTACGTTAATATAGTTCTTTAAAGGATATATATATTGAAATTAATAGAGATATAAAAGATCTATTAAAAATAATAATTAAACCTTAAATCTTAGTATAATATCTAAAATACCTTAATTAGTAAAGATTACCTAGAGTCTATTATAGATATAGATTTACTAAGTACTTATATTAGAGTTTAATATTTATCCTTATAAATACTAAGTCCTATCTAATAGATCTGATAAATCTTTTAAATATATTTATATTATAGATCTTATCTATATTAGATAATTAACTAATATATAACTATAATATAATATAATAGATTCTTATTAATAGAGCCTATCTACTATTACTTCTAACTTAAAATATTAACTTACTAAGCCTTCTAGCGTATTACTATATATAGTAATATTTTTAGAATTTAATTCTAACTTTTAGAATTAAATAGCTTAGAATTAGTAGCTTAGTAGTCTTAATAACTCCTTATAATTAGTCTACTATTAAAGGACTTTTACCTTATATATAATATAAGACTAGGTATATTAGCCTACTACATATAGAGTATAATAAAGACTATGATTATATAGCTAGTATATAATACCTCTAAGATCTTTAACGCTTAATGTATATAATTTAATTAGTTAAATTACCGTACCAGAATCGTTGACTATCTGCTACCGCCTGTAGACCGTCCGAGTAACCCACTACGCGCCGCTAAGGTAAGTGACCACTTCTAAGGTTTAGCGCGCTGTCTACCAAAAACGTAAGGGTCTTGGGCTGCCTACTATCGACACCAACGGCCATCGACTGCTAAACTCGAACTTGCTACTTCGGCGTACCTTCACAATAGAACCTGGCATTCCCAAGCCGCTTGCCATCATACAGTGCGCGGCCCCTCTCACTCAATTGCCACCTTGTTCACTACCACCCACCACCGACATGACGCTCGATACATTCTACCACAACAAGATAGAAGCTGCCAAGCTCTCGATACTAGAAGGACAGGCCGTTTTACGGAGGCTAGAAGCACAACGGAATGACTACAACTCCAGAGTGAGATTACTACGGGAAGAGCTGGGATTGCTGCAACAGCCGGGTTCATACGTTGGGGAGGTGGTCAAGGTTATGGGCACGAAGAAAGTGCTCGTCAAAGTGCATCCAGAGGGCAAATATGGTGTGCTACCTTCCTCTCGTGGTCCCAATTCTGTTCAGAAAGATCCAAGCTGACATGCTTCGTCAGTCGTTGATGTATCCGACAGTGTCGACATCTCTAAACTCACCGTCGGCAAGCGCGTCACCCTCCTCTCCGATTCGTACAAACTTGAAAGGCCCCTTCCATCTTCAGTAGACCCCCTCGTCTCGCTTATGATGGTCGAGAAAGTGCCTGACAGCACCTATGATATGATTGGTGGTCTCGGCCAACAGATAAAAGAGATCAAAGAGGTGATTGAGCTGGGTCTAAAGCATCCGGAACTCTTCGAATCGCTGGGTATAGCTCAACCCAAGGGGGTCTTGCTCTATGGGCCCCCGGGTACGGGGAAGACACTCCTGGCGAGAGCTGTGGCGCATCATACCGATTGCAAGTTCATTCGTGTCTCAGGCTCGGAGCTCGTACAAAAGTACATTGGGGAAGGAAGCCGTATGGTGCGGGAGCTCTTCGTCATGGCTCGCGAGCATGCACCCAGTATAATTTTCATGGACGAGATCGACAGTATCGGCTCATCACGTGTGGAGGGCAGCTCCGGCGGCGATAGCGAGGTCCAACGTACCATGCTCGAGCTCCTCAATCAACTCGACGGTTTCGAACCAACAAAAAATATCAAAGTTATCATGGCTACAAACCGTCTTGACATTCTGGATCCCGCCCTCCTCCGCCCAGGGCGTATAGACCGCAAGATCGAGTTCCCACCACCAACGGTCGAAGCCAGAGCCGATATTCTACGCATCCATTCACGGTCAATGAATCTGACCAGGGGCATCAACCTGACGAAGATTGCGGAAAAAATGAATGGATGCAGCGGTGCCGAGCTAAAGGGTGTGTGCACGGAAGCGGGCATGTACGCGTTGAGGGAGAGGCGAGTGCATGTTACGCAGGAGGACTTTGATCTAGCTACCGCAAAGGTTCTCAACAAGCATGACGATAAGGAAGTCAGTTTGGGCAAATTATGGAAGTAGAGGGGAGCGATACCGCCCAGTTGGAGGGAAGCACGTTTCTATATTATTGGGGTACTCCCAACAGAACGATTCACGCATGGTCACCATGCTCCCAGGTACAGCTTTTTCACCCTGTTTTACAAGACGAAGCAGAAGACTCTTGAGGCCATCCAGCCAGGCTATTGAGGCTATTGTACTTCATTCGTGAGTCTATCTACTTTTCGTAAAATTCGTAACTTACTTAGTGAAGCTGTTGCTAGAAATATGGCGACGTCGGCTTGTTTCTGCACGCACCTCTTCTTCTAACTCACATACCACCGTTTTCATATGCTCCCTGGCAAGAAAGTGTTCAATCCACCGCTCTCCTTGCCTTTCTCCCCCTGCTCCGCCTTGGGCTTCGCTGTCCCCTCCGGATCCCCAGTGGCTTTCCCCCACTTTTCAATCACGCCGTCCACGTCCTTCCTATACTCCTGTTGACTCTCGCACTGCTCCAGGAAGACCTTGTACTTTACCGCCAACAGCTCCTTCTCATGCACCTCTGAGGTGGGAGGAACGGCACGACCTGGCTTGGACATGCGATCCATGATGTCCCACAATGGTTCCGTCTTACCATCTTTATCCGCCGAAGCAGCCTTAGCACCCAGCATGGCTGCGCCGTGCACCACAGCTGCGTGTACGTATTGTGGAATGAGAACGGGCATGTCGCAGGCTGAAGCCATCAAAGACATTAGCACGCTGTTTTGGCATTGACTGCCAGACATGAAGATGGACTTGATCTGATGGCCGGACTTGTTCATTGTATCTATGATTTGATGTGTCTGCAGGGCGATGAATTCCATTGTGGCGTAATAGTACAGGGCCAGACCATCCTGAGACTTATCGCTGCTGAGACCAATAACAGCGCCGGTCATACGAGGGTCGGCGACTGGTGATCGGTTTCCGAAGAGGTCACCGTAGAAGAAAAAATGACGGCCTAGATACGAGATCGTAGGTGCCTTTTGTTTGTTCTTCATATCCTTGAGATGCTCATTCAAGTAGTCGTACATATTCATGTTGTAGCTCTCAGCAATACTGAGAACTTGCTGAAAAGCGGGATGGGTCTCAAGGACGTGCTTCAAAAGCTCGCCTGTGGCGGATTGCCCACCTTCGGCCATCCAGTACTCCGGAATCAGCACGTCTCGATACGGACCCCAGACACCTTTGACGAAGACTGGCTTCGGAGACATGGCAATATGACAAGTCGAAGTGCCGGCGACAGCGGCGAGACGGGTGAACGCTTGGTGGCGGTCATTACTGGCATATTCAGAGCTGAGCGCTGTGCCCTCCAGGCGCACTTTAGCACCCACTGTACCAACCCATCCCGCATAGGCGTCGATGACACCACTACCAACAGCGATGCCAGCGGGCAATCCGAGTTCGTTGGCCGCTTTTTCGCTGAGAACACCACATTTCTCGCCAGCACTTCGGTATTTGCCATTCTCATCTGTCAGTACCAATGCAAATTGTAGTGGTGGTTTTAGAGCACTTACTTCGCCATTGACTCCGCCTAGGCGCTTGAAGTCGTCTTTGACGAGGTCGCCGAGGCCGATTTCCTCAAGGAAGTCTCCCTGCCATCCTTTGACACTCCCGTCGACACCAACGGGTACGTATCCTTGCTTGCATACAGTGCTGCAAAAGCTTCTATTCTCGTTTCCAGTCGCCATATGCGTCAAAGCATCCGCCAGATCGTAGAACTTGCATCGATCGAACAGCTCCTTGGGCATGTTGTTCTTTAGCCATAAGACCTTTGGGATCTCCATCTCGATCGACATTGTGCCTCCCACGTAGCGTAGCAGATTGTGGTTAGTCGCGTTGATTTTGGCCGTCTCTTCGACTGGTCGATGGTCGAGCCAAAGTACAATATTCCTATCATTGTCGAAATTAGGGCCGGTAACTGATACCGGCTCATCGGTGTCCTGCGAGAATACGGCGAGGGAACAGGTGGCATCAAAAGCCATGCCCCTTATGGTACGAGGATCGATATTGTGTTGGTTCAAGATCCGTTGGACGGAGGAGCAGATACATCTCCAGATATCATTGGTGGATTGTTCCTATACACGTGTTTATCAGGTCCTGGTAGATGGAAATGTAGGGGAGATGGAAAGGGTCCCACATAGTAGCCCTGTTCTGGCTGCCACAGGCCAATGTTCTCTGATGCTAGGCCGACAATGTCTCCCTTGTGGTCAATGATACAGGCTCGCGCGCTTCCTGTACCAACATCAATGCCTATCTGTTGGCAGATCTTAGTATCGGCTGTGGGGGCGTGCTCTTCCCGGGCCTTACATAGTGATCCATATGAGGGTTGAGTTCATTATGAGGGTCTGTTGACTTTGGCCACCAAGTTAGTTCCTTATAGAACGAGCGTCGAGCTGATACAAGCTCTGGCAGTTGTGCGTACCATTTGCCTCGAGGGCTGGCGATACGGCTGTCTCAAAGGTAGCGAGCTCATGGTGGAGGATGCTGAGCTGGACGAATGAGCTAAAGGAGGGATGGTGAGGTTGAATTGTGTTTTCAAGAGTTGACAGACGACTTGGCAGAAGTGTCGAAAATCGAAATTTGTTTTTTAATGGAACATCAATTTTTCTGCGGTCACGGCGGTCAGGTACGGTAGACCTGTTTAGGCTCGCTAGCTTGCGTGAGAAGCGCTGTCAATGATGACCGATGAAGGGTCAACGATTGGTTGAAGCAAAAGCGTTGAATCACTGTAACGAGGGGCATGGTGGGGGTTTGGAGATCAACCCTAGCCCTGAGCTACCAAGCCCATCATTACCTCCGTGGCTCCATACTTAACTCCGTATCGGCGACGATGATTTGAGCCGAGGTACGACGCTTACCAGCACGCTCTGATTAGAGACAAATTTGAGCGCATGTGGCAGTCTGGCTTCCGCCTGTACCTGATCTGGCACAGTGCCGTCTTCCTGCCAATTGAAGAAGTAACAGATCGCCGTAGGCTCCAATTGGTTGACGGCCAGTATCTATGTGCAGCATACGTACGTAGTAGCCCAACGGCTGCTTCAATATCTGGAACTCTGTCTTGGCTGGATCGACTCCCTGGCACAAGATTATGATTTCAAGGTGATGGCGGACATCCATTTCTGCTCATCCTTTCTGCAACACCATTAGGCGTCATCCACATGAATATAGTGTCAGCTATGACTGACCGGTCGAAATGCAGCAACATCCCAAGGACCGGGATGAGCTGCACCTGATGTTTCTTGTCCTTCTGCTCCAAAAACTGGAGAAGCACATTCTTCAGATAGACGTAATCCATAGCACCCTGAGCTTGACCATTGGATGCCTCGATCCTGGCAACAGACGGGGTGCTGCTCCTGGGTGCTGGTGATCCTATGCGTGGAACTGAGTCTTGAGACGAGCGAGAAGACTGCGCCCCTGCATCCATCGATCTGGGCTTGGCTGTCTGGAATTTGCTGATCTCATCCGCCATCAACTGGAAGAACGAACGTTAGCCTCGAAGCGCATGTGTAAATCTAGGGTGCAAACCTTGTTGGACTTCTGGAGTTTCTCCAATCGACGCTGCGTATCCTCAACAGACCTCCGTAGCTCCGCTTTTTGCTTCTCCAATTCTCTGACCTGTCGTTCGCTTTCATCCAAAGTGTCTCGCAGGTCTCCCATGGCTGTTTGGACTTCCTCGACTTCTTTGGTGGATTGCCCTGCTCTATGCTCCAGTTCCTCCCGTCGCCTTTTCCAATCCCGCTGCCCGAACTCTAGTTCCTCCTTATCCTCCTCCGCTCTTTTGAGGTTTCTTTCAATATCACGACACTTATTCTTTAGATCCTCCAATTCTCTTGCTTTTCGTCTGCCAGCTGTGCTAGCCTCATCCTCGGCTCGATCACGCTCTTCGATAGCAGCATCCATCCGCTCTCTCATCTCCCTAGTACGTGCATCAGCCCTGCTCTCGACATCAGCTAGCAGCCTTCTCATAGTCTCGCCCTCACGACTTCGCTCGCCTAAAAGGCGATGAGCGTCCGCAATTTCCTCGTCAAGACTTTCGCAGCGTTCGCGAGCTTCTTTCATTTGCATCGCCATCTCTGCGGTCTGATCGCGCATACTAGCCATTAGGCTTTGTGCACTAGCATGCTGTGCAGTCTTCAATTCAATCTCTTCCTTGAAGCCCTCACTGTCACTTCTAACCTTAAAGAGCTGCTGTTCCGAATCCTTCAGTCTCGTTCTACACAAAGAGAGCTCTTCTCGAGCCTTTTCAAGTTCTGTCGACAGTCGGTCGAGGGATTCGGTCGCGCGGCGCCTCTCGCTGTCAAGCCGGTGGACTTCTTGGTTTGCTTTAGAGCTTGCGTCGTCCGCTTTTAACCTACTGCTGCTTTCTTGATTCAACTTCTTATGCAGGGATCCGATATCCAATTCTCGTTCCGTGATGATCGTTTTCAGGCCGGTGACTTCTGAACGCATCTCTTCGTGTCTGGAGTCATACCGCTTGAAATCAGCGTCTTTCTTTGCGAGCGCCTCTTTTAGAGATTTCACTTCGGCAGCCTCACTCCTTAGAACGTTGATCTCCGGTTGCGCCTTTTGCAAGATGTTCCTGAGATCATTGAGATCCTTGAATCTAGATGAAGCGAGCTGCTGGGCTGCTGAAAGGTCTGTTTGTAAAGTAGTTGCCTTCAACTTTAAATCCTCAAACTGCACCGCGAGATCTTTATGCTTCTGCTCCGACCCAGCCGCGTTAGAAGCATCAGCATTGCGGAGCTCCGTAAGCTCTCTCTCAAGGCTGGTCACAGTATCCTGCAAAGCAATCTTCTCTGCACTCAATTCTTTGACCTTGTCCTTGGCTTCCACATGCTCTTGTCCAACATTGACAAGGTCGTCGCGTAGAGTTTCAATTTCCTCATGTAATCCATCCTGGTCTTTGAGCTTGCGATGTATTCTGTCAATTGCCGCATCCTTTTCATCGAGTAGGTCACGCAACTGACGAAGCTCATCCTGTAGCCTCGACAAGGTAAATGGTTCTAAGGGTTCTACCGGTTGAGTGACACTAGCACCTGGATCCTGATTCGGGCCCAACAGGTTTTCTTGGCCGTGATCGCTGGATGACTTGCCGCCCTTCTTCCTCTTCTTGCTTTTCTTGTTGCCCTCGTTCGACGTGTTTGCTAGGTTGGCCATGTCACTCGTCGGGTTCTGTGGGCCGTTTCCCGAAGCTCCTTTCAATGTTACATCTGGTTGGGCCTCTCCCTGTACCTGATGTTTTGCGGATTGCGCTTCAAGCTGCCCTACCTTCTCTTGCAAGCGGTCGGCCGCCTTCGACGACTTTTCAACTATCACTATCAAGTCTTGATTTTTCTTCTCAGCCTCCGTAAGCTGCAACCGTAGCGTCGCTATAAGTGTATTTAGTGTGTTGAATTTCTTTTCACTCCGCTCGCTGGCCGCTCGTGCATCCGACATCTCGCTTTCTAGTCCACCGATCACGCCATACAGCTGTTCTATCTTACTTGTCGAGTGCCTGTCTTGCTTGGCGACTGACAGGGCATCTTCGAGTTCTTGCTTCGTGGCTCGTAGTTGCGAACTAAGCTGGCTCGTATGATCAGAGTCGCCAGAGCTACGTTCGGCTTCAAAAGTCTTTAGCTTGTCCTCAGCCGACCGTAGATCACCGCGCAATTTATCGGATAGTCTTTCGGAAGCATATTCCTGCTCTTTCAGAACAGACTCTGAACGTTCTTTAATGTCCCTGAGACTGTTCAATTCCCGAGTGGCCTCTTCTAAAGTCTGAACCATGCTTTGCGTGGATTCTCTTGTGACGGAAAGGTCTCCTCTCAAGCTTCGAACCTCATTTTCGAGGCCTTCGATTACGGTTTGCCGATCTTTGGCCTCGATTTCGAGCCTAGGGAGCTCGTCATCGTAGGAGAATAGATCTTGCGATTCTTGGCGAAGTTTCTCTGGTTCGGTAGGTATCGACTTCAGTGAGAACAGTGACATTCGACGTACTGAATTGGTGGGCGACATGATGGGAGCGGGTGGAGTCATTGTTATAGCGCCCAGGGGACCTCCATCCGTACTATCATCCGCAACACTTTCGTTTTCTAAATGCGAGCTACTACTTTGTTTTCCATCCTCATCGGTGTCGGCGCGTGAGCCCTTGACCTCGCGGAGCTTTGCTACTTCATCCCAGGCCTGTTTTGCGCTCTTCTCCGCCTCGCTCAATTTCGGCTTGAAAGCATCTCGATCGTTTGACACCCTCTTGAGCTCATCCACAACCATGTCGCCCTGCAAGTTGACTTGATTGAGATATTCCACCAGTGCTTTTGGGTCGTTGATCGACGTCAATGGTGTGTTCTCCCGAAGAGAAGTCTCAAAAGACTCAATTGTGAGCACTCTGGCATGGGCAACACGATAAGATTGAAGCAACTCTTCATGATATCAGCCCAGTCGTACGCCTTACTATCAAGGAAGACCCACCATGGTATCTCGGTTCGAGCTTTTCAAGCTTCCGAAGCTTTACACGGACATCCGTTGGTAAATCTGATGAGGTTGTTGGTTCTTCGGCTGACGTAGTCGTTTCACCACTCCCTTGGCTACTATCACCACTAGCATATGATTCCTGCACTGCCTTCTCCGCTGTACTGGTCCTGTTGCAGTCTGTAGGAGATTTAGGGGCTCCAGAGCTGCTTTGCACGAGGTCTTCAATTACAGGTTCAGATTCAAAATCCCCAGGGTCTGGCCCCTTTGCTGACGGAGCTCCATCTTGTCGTCCTCGAGCGTTTTGTCTAGTAGCATTTCTGGAAGAGGAGAGATTTCTAGACTGGGACCTTCCCGGTATTGACCGAGACCTTGAGGGAGAAGCTTGAGATAGACGTTGACGTGCTTGTTCCTCCGCAATCCTAGAGTCGATCGCTCCTTTAAGGCGCTGTATGCTATCAGCCGGAAGTAACTATAAAGGAATGGACATGCTGACCTGAAACATCGCGCTATGACCTCAGCATGACCTCGATCTGCACACCCTACGCGCAGTGTAGTGTATAGTCTCAATCAGCATATAGTGTGCGCAGTGCACGCCTACTTTACAGTCCGGAATAAGTACTCGTTCAGTCCACAAGTGAGTCCGATTAGTAAGTAGCGGCGGAAGAAGCCACCAATCCATCAATGGCCTCTCAGTGGGACTGAACGAGTACCACTAGTTCTACATCGCGGTTGCACTTCCGCTTGGCGCCGGCGAATTGAATGCCGTGTTGCCGACCATGACTGCAACATCTCAAAGCAGCTGTCCTGAGTAAATGAGAACACGTCCACATTCTTGTCCATGATCTTGTGGCTGTGGTCTTGATCATCTATGCGGCGAAGTGTCGAATCATGGTCTCTCTCTGGCCATGGAAGGTATTGCAGTCAAGATGTCTACTTGTGACCTCGAGACTAACAATGACAGGGCGAAGACAGATCTCCAGCTTCGTTCGAGAAGGCATTGTCAGCTCTTTCTGCAAAGATATCCAAGACGAGCAGCAAGCTTGATAATTTGAGGCAACGCTCGAGGCGCTTTAGCGTTCTATGGACATTATATGCGGGCTTTGCATACTTACTGTACACGATCATACTTGGTCTCGTGGTCGGATGGAGGAATTGGGGGTTAGCTGAATACGCAGCAGTCGTAGGAGGGCCGTTCATGTGAGAAAATTGGTGGCGATTGAGCGGAAACTAAGCTGAAAAGATTGGTAGCATATACATCGTTAGGCTCGGGTTATCGACTTACTACGATTACCGCACCTCAAACATACAGGGCCACCTGAACGAGCTCCAATCGCAGAGAGACGCCACTATCGAGAAATTGAAAGCCGCCACCAAATACAACAGTACACAGGAGCTACTCAAGAAGTATGGCGGCACAGCAACGCCGAAAGCGAAACCTGTTGTAGGTTCTGATCGCAAAATTACTCTGAAGCAAGAAGGAGTACCGAGAGGTTCGAGGACACCATTCGTACCTCCTCCCACAGCAAACATACCTGGACGCGACGGACTTGCACCACTTCAGATCTCTTCTCAGCGTTCAACGCCCCAACCGAGAGACACTCCAGCAGTATCATCCACTGCAAGTGGGCTTTCGTCTCCTCAAAGACCAACGTCTCCAGAGGACACGTCCGCGGAATTTGCTCCCAACGCTTTCTCGGCGCCAGCGCAGTACGCTCAAGTCAACGAAGGCTCGAGATGGTATGATAGAATTATGGATGTTTTATTAGGTGAAGACGAGACACGGGCAGGGGCTCGTCTAGCTCTTATATGCAATAATTGCAGACTAGTGAATGGACAAGCACCTCCCAGTGTAAAGCGCTTAGAAGATCTGGGCAAATGGCGCTGTGGAGGATGTGGTGTTATGAATGGAGAAGAGACCGAGGCGAAGAAAATTGTCGCAAGCCTTAAAGAGCAGACTTCTCCAACTACACGGTATAACGACAAGGAAAAACAAGAGGACAGTGTCTCCGAGAATGCAAAAATGGACGATGATGCTGCTTTCACATCCGCAAACGATGGTCCTGAGAGCGATGTCAACCAGTACTCAACCGAAAGTTCAGAGGAGGGTGGGGAGAGGAAAGTAACTGCGGCGGCGAAGAAGAGTGTTTCTAGACCTGTAGCAGAGCTTGATACACCTAGACGTCGCTCGACTCGACCCACAAAGGGCAATAGGACATGACAGGTATTACTCCGTCTCGATTGAAAAGCCAAATACTCAGGAGCAATAGGCCAATGTCTAAATTCGAGTTTAGCATTCAAATGACATCGGTTCGTGCTTCCAAGTACCATCATGCCTGGCTAGCGCTCCGAGAAGACAAACCGAGTAGGACAGTAGACTCCTGTACTACCTTCACGCCGCCGGCGTTCGCAAGAGTTGCCGCTGCCATACGACACGCCACCTTACCATCTAACACGATTGTGTTCAATATCACTTAAGTTTTGGAGACCAAGGTTGAGCGGCGGATGGGGATAGGCGAGACTTACTACGTCCGAGAGGGAATGCCAGAATTGGTAGCGAAATCGACATGGCTTAAGTATTACAACATACAGGTAGGCTGCATACCCAAGACTTTTATATCATTATCATTTATAGCTGCGCTCCTATTCGAATTTATCAACTGTCGATGACCGTCGCCCCCTTCTGGGCAAGATCCGCTCCTCAATTGGCTCCGGTTACTCCTCCAATGACATTTGCTCTTCCATTGCCTCTTATTACTCGCTCGTTGGTTTACGATTGTCCTCCCGCACTTCGTCCAAGGTCAGCTTGAACTAATTCGATATAACAGTTCACGCATATTCTTGTCGGCCACATCTCCCTCAAGCCTCTCCTCATCCGCCTTATACCGCATCAATATCTCCATATTAAACTTATTTATGTCGGTCATCCTAATACTGTAAGAAGTGTCCTCTACAAAAGCTGGGTCCTTGCTAATAAGGAATTTTGCTTGCCAGCCCGCGGCACCTCCAGCAGTGAGGGCCTGCGTACCTATAGTCTCTACAGCAGATTTGATTGTGTTGACTGCTGGTCCCAGCTTCTCTGCGGCGACCCCTGTAGTAGAAGCTATCGCACTCATAGTCCCTACTACAAAGACTTAAGACTCTCGACCGCCAAACCCAGCTTATCTACCCCTGTTGGCTTCAATTCGGTAGTAATATCGACCAGGGCCCACTTTGTATCATCGAAGCCTGGGTTTCTGAAAGCATGTCCAAGGGTCGCTTGAACACACTGCTATGTTTTTGGCTGTATATTATTGTGTTGCTCTCTCTTGTGGTTCTGCAAAGTAAGTCAGCTGGCGATCAGGTACAAACAGAGAACGGAACACCTGCCCATCCCTCATCGCTAGCAACATCCGCGTACTCTTCTTCGTTACCTACAAGCCTTTGTTATCCCTGGTATGAGACATGCGGGGACACCTTCTGTTTGTGTCCGAGTGAATTGTCAAAAAAGTGGCGGTATGACTGTCAAGTGGTTTCAAGCAGTCGGAATCCCCAGTTCACCAGATTGTAACACACAGCAGGGCAGTAACACAGGTTGCAGCCGTGATTGGCATTTTGGACAAGGAAGGCGACCAAGCGAAGAGACTATCATGGGCTACTCGACAAAGGCTTCAGATACAAGCTTTTGCGACATGAGCTATTCTATCTTAGAAAGATATTGTTCCGGTCGACAGAAATTATCGTAATTATCCCTCTCGGCCATCAAGCTGCTTCATAGTAATGGGGTTAAAATGCTTCACCGAATTGCTTTCATAGGTTCAGCTGAGCCTGAATCTTTGTTTCGTACCAAGAGCTGCATAATATCATTGCCAAATTGATGACAACACTGTATTCGGGTGCTGTTCCGGCCAGCTCCAATCATGTTACCTGCCCTTATTGGAGAACGACCCCTTCAGGGAATCATACCGGACTAAATCCAGCTCCAGGGCTGCTGTTTTCTTGGCTTCACTGCGATGGGTTTGAAATTGCTCTCCTTCGTTTAAATCTTTTACATATACTGGGGTTGCAAAGAGCGGAGCTGCGTAGCCATATTTCACAACACCAAGCCAATGGAAAGGCGCAAAGCTCCTTCAAGAGAGCTGAACGACGTGGATTTGGCCTACAGAGGCCCTGCTCGTTCTGATTTCGGAGTTAGGCTGCTCTACGGGAGAGACACATGAGTTGGAGTTGTGGTGCTCTGTGGCTATCATCTCTGATAGTCACCCTTTTTCATGAGGATTGCTTTCTGATCTTTGCCGTTGGACTTTGAACCAGGTTCGTTTCAGCAAGACGAGACATGATGATTCGCCTTCAAGTCCGTGGACTCCACGGCCTATGTTACCCAAATTAATTGGTCAGATAGAGAGGTGTCTATGCTTCTGGAAAGCGGAGCCGTTTCCCTTCCAACATCTGCTACATTATGTTGGAAATCAGCGCTTCCGTGGCAAGAAATCGTTCATCATGGGCTTGGAGACAGCCGAGTAATTCTGCCAAACATCTAGGGCATTGGGACCCTCGAAAGCAGTCTTCCCTTCCGAGGGCAAGAGACATATGTATTCTACTGTAATCATGGCGAGCGGTCTAGACTTATCCAATCTGGTCTACGCTATGTAGTTATAGCAGAAGTTCTGTTTCCCGCTCTGGATAGCAGCCAATGCCATCAAATGGACAAAGGGCAAGTCTGTATATACAGTTGATAGCTCACAGCAGAGTTGAGTTCCGGACTGAAATGTAACCTTGAGCGATATCGGCTCTTCATCTCAATATGCGTTGAGACAAGATACAGTTACTCGAGCCGCGAGTGTCGCAGATGAACGCCTTTATGAGATGGCTTTCCGGTAAAGCATAGGGCTTTGAATGATCAGGACTCGCAGCCAACGGTATTTTGCGACATGCAGGCCCAATCCACATTCAACTTCGTCGTCGAGCACATAGTATTGACAACGATAGCTTCAGTCCGGTATGAAATTCTCTTATCGGACGCATAATTCAAAGAACGTTGTGCCGCATAGGTGGCTCGACGAGTGTACTTCTCCGCTTCTCTACTATGATTCGAGTCCTTCATGAAAGGCAATCTGCAGTGAAGCAAATTCATCAGTAAACATAGTCCCTTGACCATAGATATAGACACACTAGGGCAGTGTGCTTCATGGTGATGGAAGAAAGCCGCATGAAAGTGGACGAGAACGCAGCATGACATCTAGCCCTTGAACTAATGCACCAATACACCAAGGATGTTCGGTCTCGAAAGAGGTCATGCCTTTGTACCATTCTGGCCTCAACCTTTCTGTCGCTCTTCTTTCAACAAGGGATTATGAGTCGGCCAAGGATGGAGCATAGCGGGTACTTTAGTCGTCAACATACCCTAGTACACGCCCACATCGCCACCAACACTGCATACAGCTTCCCACACACGCTCACCTAGGCGGTACTTCACCAAGCCGGCGAAAACCATCAAATCTCTCGCACTTCCCAAAAGCTCTTCACTAATCTCCCTATTCGTGCCACCTTCTCCACCACCATACTGCCGTGCTCCTAAGACCTCTCGCTGTTGGCCTATGCAAGTGATAGTCCACAAAAGAAGGGGTCCGATATTTCGTGATACCGTGGGTGGCAGAGCGTTGAATGACGTTGCCGAGGCGCGGATAGCAGGGATGGAGGCGTGAGCACTGAGAGGAAGTAGTTTAAGAGATTCGATTGTCTAGTATTTTGATCAGTCAAATGCCTCATCGAAAGTATGAGATCTGTAGCCATTGCTCACATCGATTGCTTCGGACCACTGGCCAGCAGCAACCTTGGCCTTGGCCTCGCTCATGCGCAGCAATAATCCGCAAGCATCGCGATTTACTGCGCGGATTTTCTGGAAGTACAGCGCACTGGCATTGTAAAGGGAAATCATGTTCCGAGCAAGGACGACAGGGTCATCGACTGAAGTCAAGCTTAGGCTGCTGCCGTTCAGTTGCTGCAGCTGCTGATTTTGCTCTCGTTGCGCAATGGCTCTTGGCTTGAGCGGCTGCAAGCGTAATTGTTCCTGACCAATATCAACAGCGATGGCCTCCGAGAGAGCCCGATTGATAATTGCAATAACGTTGTCATAATCTTCGGCCAAATGATACAGTAGTACGGCATCTGTGGTACGGCCGCTGTCATCGGCAACACTTGCGGCTTGCATTGTTATGAGTTTCAGGAACTCCTCCTGATCGGATAATGCGATGAGTTTCAGCCGTCTCTCGATTGCTCCTTTGAATCTCGTGCCGTCTGAGCGTATGTCGCCGAGTAGCTGAGCGAACTCTCGAGTCTCCAGGACTAGTTCGCGTAATGCTTCATGGCAGAGACTGGCCTGAGACTTGCCGATTGCCCCGGGAAGATTGGCATTGAGACAAATAAGTGTCAGATAGTCGACAGCGGCCTCAACATTGCCAGCTCTAAAGTCACGTGTGTAGAAGCCTAGCATTCTGCCAAAGCTGATCTGGGGAAGCTCCTTGGTGTTGTAGGTTACTGGCGCTGATTAGATGCAATCCGAGATTGAAAGGTTTCTGAGACTTACATAGGTCTGTCTCGTTTGCTGAGAAGTCAGAGACGCGTAGCAAGCCGTAGTAATCCAAGGCTATGGCGAAATGCACCGCTGCAACGTACGAATAATTGTAAAGGTACGACACCGCCTGCTCAAACATGCCACCGAGTATCTGGAGGAAGAAGAACGTCGCATATCCTCCCATCCCCTCAGCACCTTTGGAAAAGTGGCGTTGTCCAATCTCACGGATAGTTTCTCGAACTTCTTCGAGGCCGAAAACTTCACCAGCATTTTCGTCCACGCGATTGAATTCCCTGGCAAGACAAAATTGAAGCCATATCCAATCCTCCACGCCTTGGCTGATGCCATCAATGCTCCGCTTGCTCAAGTCGCAGCGACCGATGATTTTATAGCAGGCAATTTGATACGGGTCATTTTGATTCTCGGGCGCAACACGAGTCCGAACTTGGTATTCTCGATTCATGTGGTCTTGTAACTTCCTGTCGAGTCGTCTGTCTGGGCTGCCGACATAACCTGTGATGTATGTCCCGAAGTTTCGATCAACGGCGGTGAAAGCCATTTTGTTAGACGTCACGTATTCTGTAGCCTCCTTCACCAGACCGCTCCTTAGGAGAAAGAAAACTAGAGCCCAGCAATAGTCGTCGTTGATTATCTTCAAGTTTGTACCATCTGGAATAAGATCTTTTCGGAGAGCACGTATTCTGATATACGCTCGAACCTTGTTGATTGTTGTGGGTACGCCCCCAAGGTTGGCTTCTTTATGATTTCTTGCTACGACATTTTCGAGTTGCTCGAAGAATGCCTTCTCTAAACAACGCCGCGAGCCATCAATTACTCTCTTGCGTGTCTTGATAGCCTTTGCGGAATTGGGGATTTCGTCAAGATAATCGTTAGCGTATTGCCGTTCTTTCGCTTTGCTCTCCTCTGCTATTTCCACCAGCGCATCATAAGCGTCTGCCAGTTGCCGTGGGGATTCTCCTCCCGGTTGGCTCTCAACGCTCTTGAAATTTCTCAGTACTGGGTAAGGAGTTTCGTCGAGACGAGCACGATTGAGACTTTGTACTTTGTCGGCAAAACTTCGCTGTTTTTCACGTAAGAACCGATCATCTTGAGCTACAGGTGCAGGTTCCGTTTTCTCTGCGACATCTGCGAACAGCGTCGCATTTCGCATCCCCACTCCCGGCGCACCAATGACAGACTTTTGGAGAGCTGAATGTCCAAATATGCTCCGGTTCATTGATTGTCCGGGCTGTTTGGTTGATCTGCCTCTCCTCGTAGACTTTCCAAAGGCGCCCTTTCCACCTGGTCCACCTGCGAGATCGTCCTTAGCATTATCACCTTTCGGCATAAGTCCAAAATGGTTGTAGATCTTTTTTCGTTGAAGTTCCCAATTGATGTCCACGTTTTCCTCAAGATAGGCGTCGAAATTTTGTTGCGCGCGCTCCAAGCTTTCGGAGATCATCTTGAGCGTGGATTGCTGCTGTAATTGCTCAACATGCTTGTGTGTATCGGGATCCCATTCTGCACGTTGTTGCAGATTCGTTAACGAAGGCGGCGGCACAGCCAGAGCGTCGAGATCCCGGCGCGTGATTCCTGGATTCACGCCAGATGCTGCGAGGAGGTAGTGCGCTTTACTATCGGCTGCTTTCCCGCCCTGATGTCGCGGCCCCACTCCCCCTAGCTCTCTCACTCTCTTCGCAATGTCACCCAATCCCAGTTGCAGGCGTGGCAAGTCCCGGAAACCAGGGCCTCCGTCAGCATCATGGGTCCTCTTCCGCCCTTTCTCAAGTAAGTTCTCAAAGTACGCCGGTTGCCGAGCCTTGTGTCCTGGTTGTCCCTGTTGCCCATCCTGCTGCTGCTGCTCACCTTGTGCGGTTTGGTCCAACGGGATGCCTTGCTGCAGCGGCTGCGTGCCGAATAAGGAAGATGCAACAGGCTGAGAAGTGGTACCACTACTGGGGCCTCCAAAGAGGCTTGAAGTTGCTGGTTTAAGGCCAACAAAGAGTGAGGCGCCAGCATCTGAGCTTGCTGGCTGTTGTGGTTGTGATGGTGCGAACAGGCTTGGCGTCGAAGTTGCTCCTCCAAGATTTGAGGAGAGTGATGGTTGCTTAGGTGGCTGCGATGCACCACTTGTGCCGAATATATTGATTGAGGGGGTGGAAGAGGACTGTGGCTGGGAGCTGTTCGGATTGCCGAACAGCGAGGTCGTCGATCCTGCTTGCGACTGCGCGGAGGTTGTAGGAGCTCCGAAAAGGGAGGAGGTCGAATTGGGCTGACCGAACAACGACGACATGCTTACCCAGAGATGATACTGGAATCTTCTATTGTAGCGGTCCGTATTTACATGGCGCGTGTTGTCGGACAATTTTCCGTAAACGGGCTTTAGCGCGTGCTGGGACCCCCGGTGCCCCCCACCTGAACACTTTATAGGTAGGTACCTTGGTACCCTCTTACCCACCATTTACCAGTTGCAACACACACCATTATGGCAGCCTTCCAATCCAAGAAGTTCCGGCCCAGGTCCTATCAGAAAAGTCTTGGAGCGTTCTATCGCAAGAATCTCAATCGCTATCCCTTCCTCCTCTTCGGCTTGCCTTTCATCTTCACCATGGTGGCGGGGTCGTTCGTCCTCACTCCCGCCACGGCGCTCAGGTACGAGCGACACGATAGGAAGGTAAAGCAGATGACCAAGGAGGAGGAGTTGGGCGTTGGGAAGGATAGAAGAAGAGTGGATATCAACGAGGAGTACTACCGCTTGGCTGCTAAGGTGTGCGTATCTACAGTGATTGTAGATTCCAGACTAATATGTAAATTAGGATCTGGATGATTGGGACAATAAGAGGGTCAAGAGACTACCAGGCGAGCATGACGGTGTCGTGTAATATGCAGTGCCGCGGATCTCCTAAGAGACCCTCGTATGGGATCGTCTCAGACGTAATTCCTACGTTTTGCCGTGTGCAAGAAAAGTATGCCACGAATCTACAGATGATAACCCTGGCCCGCAGTCATCGGTGTTACATTACCCAGTTCAGAATTGCACTAAGCGCCTACTCTTCACATCTCCTCAACAGCACCATCATCACGTCTCGCATCATGAAATTGCAAGAAGATGATGAATGGAAGATCAACCATCTCCTGGGTCGCTTCATGCCCTACCTGATCAGGAATGTGGCGTTTACCTCGTTAGTGGACTCCATTGGAATTTGATGAGTAGTTGGCCAGAAGAAGCGGAAGCAGAGATCCACCTCTGCGACTTCGAGAACGAGCGTATGGAGCTATTGCTATCGTTGAAGCGACAAGCTTATTGGAAACCTCAATCTCCCCTACAGAGACTACTGGCATCAAGTTCTTGCTGAAAGTGGGATCACTCAAATGGGTTTCAGGCATCAAAGTATGATAATCTGTTTGTCGTCACAAATGGTGACAAGTCTGGGAGTTGAAAGGTAGACTCTCGGGTCACAACCTTGATCGTGGGCCTTCCTTATCTTACATTTGCGCTTCGAAGCTCATGCCTCAAACAATCTCAGCTTGACGGGACAATTGCTGAGACGCTGTTAAGATATTACATCCAATTAGCAAGGGCATGAAGTACCATGAAATTTCAGCTGCCGGCTTCCATATCTTGATACGATCACCTCTTTAATCGGCTCTAAGATACTTTCCTTCGCTCTACATCGAAATGTCATCTCAACGGTCTGGCTCAATCTATGTTTCCCAAACGCCGACTTGCCAGGGGCATCCGCATTGCAATTTCAGAGCTTGACGATAGGTATCGTATGCATCAATGATAGGGCCATATCAGTGAGCGCCACCGTTGGTCTCGGGGGCGGTTGCAGCTGCCAAAGCCTGCGCCGCTACGGCATTTGCGTCAGCCTGCACAACAACGGCTTGGACGATCTGCTGCTCGTCCGGGTTCAGTATCTTGGTAAGATTCTGATATAGCTGTGGTTGTTCTTGTTGAAGTTCTGCGAAAAATATCAGTAAACACGGCCGCAGTGATATCACAGTCCGCCTCTTAGAATATAGGCGTACTCAACAACGTATCTTTGAACAGTCCATACGGTTCAACTTTGTCTAATGGAGTCTCGAGCAGAGTCTCCTCTTCCAGTTCGTCATCAGAGTCGTCTTGAGCTGCGCCAAGTTTTTCGGACTATGCCCGTTTCTCAGCTTCATTAACCTCCAAATTGGGTACCGGACTGACCTCCTCCTTGAGAAATTCCAGATAAGCTGCGCTCTCGTCTTTGACATCTTCGGTGTCGTCGCCTTCATTGTTCCAAGTCGCCTCAATGTCCCACTCTTCTACATCATCATCGTCGTCATCGTCGTCATCGTTGAGAGTGAAGTCTCCTTCCTTGGTGGCTTCCTCTCGTTCTGTATTCTTTCAGCCTGTTTGCTTAGCATTGAAGAGGTTGCTTGGCTTACTCTTGAGCGCCGCTGGTAGTGTTTGGAACAACCGAACTACTCCCTGCATTAACCTTGGCCATCCTTGTTGCACGCTTGTGGGAACCTCATTGGCGTTTAAAGTCAATAGAGCGCTGATCGCAACGATGGACAGCTTTTTGTCGTGTACTCTTGAAAAGCTCTCCATGTTCGAAAACCATGAGCTGAAGAACTTGTTGGTCCATCCATTTGTTTCCAGGACCTGCAGCGCGATAACAGGATTGTAATATATTGCGTTAATGACCATCTCCATTAGGTGTATCCTGTACGCCTTAACTTTCATTTCATTGCTTGAAAGGACCTTCATAGCTAGATCGAGAAAGGTAGGTACATATCGATCGACGTGTCCTCGGAGGTTGAGCATGATGGCTTCTGCAAGCTTGCAACCACATATGCGATCCATGCCTCCAACCTTTACATCATGGAAAATATCTGATACCATACCGACGAGAGCTTCGATATAGGTGGGATTCTGCACCATTGTCTCGGCACCATAACACACGAAGTTGTCCAATGCTGGGAGCATATCTTCCAAGTACAGCTCAGCGCCAGACTTGAAGGTTTTATGCATTAGTACAAACGCTTGCCACATTGTCGGCGATACTGATTTTGCTGAAAAGGTACAGCTGTCGATAATTTCGAAAATCTCGTTGTAGAGATCATAAAGCTTGTTCTCAAGTGTGACTTGTATTACTGGCATCAGAATCGTTTCAAGGTGCATCAATACGTCTGGTGTAGCCTCCAGTGTGAGTATCAGAGTGCCGATGGTTTGGAGCACGCCAAGTGCGGTGATGCTCTTGTCGTCGAGGAAGTCCCCGTATTTCTCGTCATCGTCTTTGCTACACTGTCTCTCGACAAGCTCGCGGACGATTCGCAAATACGTGTCACGCAGCTGCTCGCTTAGAGCAACTGCGAAAGGGGTAAGTTCAGCAGCAAACTCCTCAACAAAATCTTCCATGACGTTAGCCAGCGCATCCACATCGACCTCGTTAGCTAACTTGAGTAATTGCTGCATTATCTGTGGAATGTTTTGCTGCATGGACACCCGAATAACCTCGTGGCGAATAAGGGGCTGGAGGGCCAAAGCTGCCTCTACCCGTACCGGAAGTGCAGGGTCTGCCATCGACTCGAGAATGTTGTGGTAGATGATGAGCAGATTACTCGGGTCTTTGAATTCGAGCTGCTCAAATTTGCCCAGGGTGTCACAGGCTCGGGCACGGAGGAAGCCATGAGGACTGCGGAATTCTGGGAATACATGTCTGACGAAAAAATACTCCACCTGGTCGGCGATTGGGCTCTTCTTTCCAAGGATGACCGAGGCCAGTGTTCCGATCATACGTAAAGCTCCCTCCTTTTCGCGCGCATTCTTCTGGTCATCGGGAGCGGATTCGTATGTATTCACTATGCCATTGACGAAGCTCAAAATTGAAAAGGTTTGCTTTTTACGACTCTTTGTCAAGGACACCAGAAAGTTGGTCGCGGCTACGTCGGGTGCCGAAACCTCTTCGTAGAAATTCAGTTTCCGGTGAAGGTATTCTGGTGGATCGGAATCGAAAAGCTCAATGTCGTCATCTGTCTGGCATAGAATTGGGAATAGGACATGCGAGATTAGAGTCTCCATGTGTGGCTTGAGATGGTCCCACATAGGCTTGGGCTTAACGCACTCGTCCAGGAAACTCAAGGTATGAGACAGCGAGGGTTTGCTGAGCCAAGTCGTTTTTGATGCCCATTTCTCAATTTGTTGTAGGTAGCCTTTGAGGATTTCGGGAGCAAAGTTTGCGAGGAATGTCTTCGAAAATTCCACCATTTCGGGAGAGGTGTTCTTCTGGTTGCTGCTCGGGCTTCCATACCGCATGAAAAGACGGTTGAGGTTTGCATAAGCCCATTTCTTAGTCTTCCAGAAATGATTCCTTTCCCGCTCATCAAAGTCTTCTTCAAGAGAATGTAAAGGTGTTTCCTTTCCCACTATCGTCAAGAACAGTGTGCACCATCCCACCATTCGATCTTGATTTACAAGGTGAGGTGATAGGTCGAACTTGGAGATTTAGCACGACACGAAACTAGGATGATTGGGATTTGACCTACGTATATAGCATGCTTGTACGCTTTCATAATGATATGTAGCATCTCCCACGCTTCCACACTTGTTTCCTCTACTAGCCTTGTGGCGATAGCCAATAATTGTGGGAAGGATGCCTCCACGATCTGGTTAAATTCCGGCCTGGTATCCACCCCCTTGAACCTATACATCCGACATATAGCCAGCATACAGTGTAGCCCCGCAAAAACAGAATTGGCGTGATTTGTGCTGAGCAGTTGCATGGTCATGTCAAGGAAGTCTGGCCATTTCGCGGGGAAGTCGTAGGAAAGTATTTTTTGTAGGATAGGAATGATTTGACTCCTGATCTGCGGAGACGATGAGGCTAGTATGGGTAGCAATCGATTCCGTAGGTCGAGCTTCTCTTCCTCTGGTATTTGTTTTTGCGCGACAGAGTCGTCGCTCGGCTGCCATGCTCTGTTGACTCGATTCTTGAGATATACGACAGCTGTTACAGCATCAGCAATGTGATCGAGTGGATGCAATAGCTTATGTACTCGAGAGGCGTATGCTATTGTTCTGCTCGGCCTGCAGTATTTCGAGGAGTGCATTGGTAAAGCCTGGCTGCTCTTCTGCCTGTACAAACAATAGTCAGAAAATATTTGGCCAGCTCGCTTTGAACTCCGCACATATTTCAGGTCAAGCTCAGCCTGTCGCCTCGTGTCGGCGTTAGGATCGACAGTCGATTGTATGCGGTTTCGGAGGAGAGAGACATCCATCTTGAATAAATTCCCAAACAATGTCTGGCCTGATAGAAAGCAAAACCAAAAGTTCCGGCTCAGGGCTCCAGTCACAAGTCAGAACACGCCGAGCTGGACTAGTGCCCGGCGTTATGTGGGCCCTGCTTTATCGTCAAGTTGCGACTTTACCGCAGGTCATGTCCCATTCTCATTTTTGAATTGAGGATTGGCGTGTTTTAGACGTGCAGTCCATAAGTGCTGTACCTTTGGAGCCCAATGGGGCCTAGCGTGCCAAGATATGGCCCGGCAGATGGTTGTACTTACTTTATCGTCAATGTTACAGAGGTTGAAATATCATGTTGTTCTTAGTCATACGCAGTACAAGACCTTTTGGAGTGCCTTTTCTATGAAAAGTCTAGGATGATTGCCCTCAAAGAAGGCAAAGCCAATTGCACGCAGCTACGCGGCTCAGACATGCATACGAACAGTTGAACTCTTCCTTACATGTAAAGCGATGCGATAGCTGTAATGTCTCTCTTTATCAGCTCTTGAGCAGTTTGCATTTTCGTGAAAAGCTCAGTATCGCCGATAATCCTTGCAGCGTTCTTAACCTCCCTGCACGTCTCGTCCAGTCTAGTAATCACACGGACTATCGTTCCTTCCAATACATCCGTTAGGTCCGTGATCCGATTGAATGACATTCCTCTAGCCCATTCATAGACCACTTCGACGAGGCCGAATCGAGGTCTGCTTACGAAGTCGTTCGAGTCGTCGCTGGAGAGAATGACTTGATGCTGAGTCTGGAAAGCATTGACTTTTTCGGAGATGTTGATGATTGTTCCTCTCCCATTTTCAAGATGCGGCGTCAGTGTGGGTTCGGTATCTGTTTTCTCTTGAAAGACAAAGGCGGAAAGCAGAGCTACAATCTCCTCCGGCTCAAAGTCTGCCAGAACATTTTCAAGTATCAATTCCGTGAGCACCAATTCATTCGCAGAGTGAATCTGTGAAGATGTGTCAGCCTCTGGCTGTAGATAAGCAATCCTCGACGTCTTACTTCACAGGCGACCTTGCCCTTGAGCTCAACGCGAGAGTTTAGGTCAATGAAGCCCAGATCTTTCAGAACTGCTATCCGCTGTTCGTAGTCCGGGAGAAGTTGCAGATTCTGATCTGACATCAGCTGTCTCAGTTGAGTGATATTCTCTTTGATGAGCCACTCGTCGTGACGCATGGAAAACTATGCTGGGTCAGCACGAAGAGTTGGAGCGGATGTACAACAATATCTCACATGCTTGACGAAGTTTGGGCAACTGCAAGTTTTAGCGTTTTGCGCTTTGATACCTTCTTGTTTGCGATGTTCTAAGAGGTCTCTTGTTGTCAGCTCCTTGATATGGCTCCAGTCGAGTTCATCCCATTGAGGTTGATTCCAGGATCCATATGTTTTGGACAGATTTTCAGCAAATTTTGCTGCTTCTGCACCACAATTTAGCAATTTATCAAGCCCATCTTCTATCGTATGTCCGTACCTTGTTTGAGTCCTAATGTCCATGTAGGTCCTCTAACTTTCACATTTGTTCCGGTCACTGAGATAACATCGCATAGAGGGATCTTGAGAACCTTCAACTCCATTTCAGCCACTTCTGTGGGTAAGGGTGAGAAGAATTGACGAAATTTTGGTAGGTACGGCAGCAGATCACTCGCGTGACGGACTGGATTCTTCGCCCCCAAAGAGATTAACTCAACGGTTGGTGCTTGGCCCCTACTGACCCCGTCGCGCACAAGAACGCCTGCCGTTCGGATGCCATCCTGAGTGGGTGGTAAGCCTCAAATATTGGACCGTTGCGATCGTGTTTACCTTTCGAAATACCACCATTCGCTTCGCAGAGAACATTCTCTTGCCAACTGGGGATGTTACCAACCCCATGTGTAGATCTACGCTGGCAGATTGAAAAGCCATGGCTGCTGCGTGGCACTCATTCAGATCTATATTGCAGATATCACAGGGGTCTCGCTTAATTTTGGCCAGATCCGACTGCGAAAGTTTGACTTGTTTTTCCTGCTCTGGGAGCAAAGCCTGGGTTGCATTCTCGCTAAAGCTTCTTTTGATCATTTCTTCGATCTTGAGGGCTTCGACTCGAAGCAGGTTGAGAATCATATTATAGGTCAGGCGAAACTGTGAGCGCAGCTTGGTCGGATCTCCGAGTATCATTTGTTTCAAGGTAGCAGCAGGAGGTGCCTCGTCACTGTTAGAATTGACTATAATCACGCTCCCGACAGAATCGATCCCTCGTCGGCCTGCTCTTCCGGCCATCTGAGTGTACTCGCCTGGCACTAGGTCTCTGAACGCCCGACCATCATGTTTACGATAGCCTGAGAAGGCTACTGTGCGCGTTGGTAGATTGAGTCCCATGGCAAAGGTCTCTGTTGCAAAGAGAACTTTTACAAGCGTCTTCGCAAATAGTATCTCCACGACCTCCTTCACGATTGGTAGCAGGCCACCGTGATGTACCGCAATACCACGACTAAGTAATTCGCGTACCCGCCGGATCTGGGGCAATATCCGGTCATCTGGTTTGAGGCGAGCGATCGATCGCTCCACAATCATGTGTATCGCACTCTTTTCGGACGCCGTGCAGAAGTCAAGTTTTGAAAGCGCATCGGCATTCTGTTCACATCGTTTCTTCGAAAAGACGAAAATGCAGGCGGGAAGGAGGTTTTGCTTTTTCAGATGCTGCACCAGATGAACCCAGATATTTCTGTCTTGGGCTGCACTTGTCCGACCACCACCGCGTCCGGTCCGAGCGATGTTGCCTATGCCTCGCGAAGGCTGGCCTCTTCCGCGCTGCTGTGACCCTCCGCGGGGCTGACTACCACGCTGAGATCCCCCGTGTGGTGGCTGGCCGCGTCCTCCTCGCGCATTGGTTCCATTACGTTGGCTCGCAGCTCCGTTAGTCTCTATTACTAGATTGTTCTTGTCTCTACCAGACATAGCTAAGTTAGCTTCCTTCCAGCCTTTGTCCAGAAATTTTTTGTCCGCGTCCACTATCTTATGCATAGATTTGTCTGCCCAGAGATAGTGCTCTAGAGGCACGGGCCGCTTAGGGGTTGAGATAACGTAGATGTCTTTTTTCTTTGTCCTTCCCACCCAAGAGGCAAATTCATACGTGTTAGGAACAGTGGCAGAGAGAAGAATCAGCGTTACGTGCTCTGGAAGCATAATGATAACTTCTTCCCAGACGACACCACGTTCCAAGTCGTTCACATAATGCACCTCATCGAAAATAACGTATTCCACGTCTCTTATGAGATCGGCTCCACGGTAAAGCATACTCCTCAGGATTTCGGTGGTCATGATCAGACAGCTGGCCTCGGCATTGATCTGAATATCACCGGTCAAGATCCCAACATCCTGGAATTCAAGCCTGAAGTCTCTAAACTTTTGATTGCTCAAGGCTTTGATGGGAGAGGTGTAAATTGCCTTGGTCATGTGTCTGGCAGCCAAGGCAATGGCATACTCGGCAACAACAGTTTTCCCTGCGGATGTGTGAGCCGCAACGAAGACAGAGTCACCGTTCTCGAGATGGTAGACTGCTTCTTTTTGGAACGTGTCGAGCTCAAAAGGCCAAGTCCTTGCCATTTCTGGAACCAGCTCTTCGAAGTTAGGGATGTCTCTTTTCACATCGACCAGGTGAGCCCATTCTCTGCCCCCTCTTCTAGTAGTCGACGCTGCTAATATACCATGCGGCTCTAGTGCTGGAAATTCAACAGGTAATAGGGCATCAATATCCCCATCCCCAATCTCATCAGCATCGCTATCACTAGAATCTTGGTCGACTAATATCACACCGTCCGCGCTATGACCACAAACCTCGTCAATGTTGTCCAAATCATCTGGCTCTTCCCCCAAAGTCTCTTCGATCTGCTTAGCACTGTCCACATCCGGTCTTGCATTTACCATTGGGCGGTCCAGCCCTCTTGTGAAGCCCGGAGGTATTTCAAGTATACCATCACGGGAGCCAAAATTAATCACACGGTCCAACTTGCTATCTCTACTACCCCTTGCTTGTTCATTCTCATGAATTGCATGGCCCTCAAGTGCGGCTACTGCAGTGATACCATCAAGACCACCGGGCGCGAACGGGAAGAACCCAGCAGCACCCCGCACAAAGTCAGCTCGATTGGCTGGCTTTCGTAGCAATGAGGTCGAGGTCTTAGCCGTGGCGCTGTTCGCAGGCACCGTGACCTCTTTGTAACCGGTCACTCTACCTTCCAGACCCTCCCTCGTGAATCGAATGATCGTTCTGGTTTGCGTCGGCGCCATCTCGTAAATTCCGGTGTGATCTGTAGTGATATCCCAACGTCCGTAGCGAGTGTCAGCCAATGCTCATGGCGTTCAACTCCGCGACGTACTGTTGCAGCCTGTTGAGCCGATCCGATCCGAAAGACGTAGGAGGAGACAAGAAGTCGTCCTCAATTCCTCTCCTTAAAGCGTCGAGGTCCCGTTTCGTACCCCTTCCCGGTCTTTTCTGGCTGAGCTTTTCATCGATGCAGTCGTCATCTTGCATCTCTTGTTCTCTACAATCTATGGAAAGCTGATTGAGGGCGCGCAAGAGGTTGGAAGCCATTCGAGCACTTTTGTGTGTCGTCACCCTCGAGATGTGAGATGTTACGGCGATCGGTCGGATTCTGGATATGGATGGAGGGGAATTACAACCGTTTTGCGGTGGCCTCTTGGGCGGACCACCATCAAGCTCAGATGGCGAGCCTGGGATCAGTCCACGTGGTTTGACGATTATATTTCCCGTGGTCTACTTGGGTTTAGTGCCTTCTAATCAATACCCACGCCCGCATGTTTTCATACAGCCAATGTACCCTCGAAAAATATTCAAACTGGGACCACAGACTCCTGTGAACGCCTCGCTAAGACTCAGATCATTTGGCATAAAACTAGCTTCCAGATGCCTTATCTACCACAAATCGTCCACGCTTGCCATGGCTTCCATCTCATCGTCAAAGTTATCCTCCCTTCTTGGACTACCCGGTGTACCCGAGGGTAGCTTTTCCTGATCCTCTCCCAGTAATACATCCAAGTCGTCCACGGGTGGCAAATTATCGACTTTCTCCTCGTCCGATACAAAGAGACTCTGAATCGTAAGGTTGGTGCGTCTTGAAATTTCCTCGTTCTCACCTTTCTGCGGGGTTGCTGTATAGTAGTCTATATCGTCGTCGTCAATAGCAGCCTGGGTCTCCAGACTCTTTGCAGGCACGGCCGTTGTTGGTCCGTCTCTCGCAGGCTCTATAATTGGCCGCTTGCTAGCCGGCTTCTGCGAACTATTCCCTAAGGTTTCTAAGGTTTCCTTTGGTTTCACTTCATTGATCCATTCCCGCCGCATCGTTTGCATACGTTTCGAGTGGCCCAGCTTCTCGATGATTGCTAGACCGTCTGCAAATTTGGCTCTGGGGTACAACTCGTCCAACCACAACTGGTAGACAGTCAACAAGCGAGCGACATCCGAATACTGCCGATTAATCATCAGTCAGGTGGCCTTGAAGCTCTCGTACAGCTACCTACCTCATGCCCTTTGCCCTTGAATTTTAGACGCTCTCTCGTTATCCTTCGCAATCTAGGAATCCCGGCTGGTCCCAGGAGCCTATCCAAACTTCAGCATTCCGTGATTGCACGAAATATTTGTGGGCGCGGACCTTTCCTCATCCAGCTTTGGCACAGGGGCTCGTTTTTTGGACACCTTGATCTCCTCATCGATACCCAAGCCCACAATATGCTCCTTCCCATCGGCTCTGCCCGCAGTCTTCTGTTGCGATGGGGCATCCATATTGGTATCGACATCGTGGAACACATCATAGTCGAAGAGGTCATCAAGGTCATCGGCTGCGGCTGCAGTAGGAACGCTGGGGGCGCCTATGTCATGGGCCGCCAATTCGATGCCATTGAATGCACTCTCTTTCATTGCTAGGCGATTGGCGTGTCTCATTAAGGACTTGCTACTTATGGTAGCAGATGTAGAGAATTCTTGATGAGCTTGTCAACTTATTGTAGTCCTTTAGGATTTGTACTGTATGTATAGCGTGTACCCTACGTAGCGCGTCTCTGCGGAATAATTCCACGCGGACACGCACGCGGACTTTAGCTTATGCAGAAGACTTCGGAATACTTAGTGCGTGGGAAATTGCTCCTCCCTAGGTATAATAGTATTCTATTAGACTTATATATAAATATATAATAGTAATAGTCTAGGTAATATAACTCTTTTACCCCTATATTTACCAAAATCTACATCTACAAAACATTTTTAGACTGAGAAATTCTCACGGGCTGTAGCTACTCCAGCGGCTACAGCTAAAACTCAGGACGATTTAGGACGATTTAGGTAAAGAATCTAAAAGTAAATAAAATTACTAAATATAGCCTTTATTTTTTAAGTTTTTTAGAGTTTAGCGTCTAGCGCTAAAAGCGGGTAGCTTAGGATCTCTTTATAGAAGTTATTTTTATTCCTAATTAAAATATAATTCTATTAATAGAATTTTTAGCTAAATTTATTATATATAGACATTTACTAGCCTACCTACTCCCCCCCTCTTATAGATACTACTAAAAGCTATCTTTTTAAATTTAGCTAACTTTTTCTCAGTCACTGCAAGACTCAAGCCAGATGAGCTCAGATGAGCTCGTGCTCCAGGACGATTTAAGGTGTTTCTGACACTGAGCACCTGAATCTTGCTGAGCCAGATGAGCTCGCTCCAGGCGCTCCAGCAAGAACTCATCCACGAACGACATTTGTAGATGTATTAGATATTTATTAAACTATTAGGATAGAATCGTAGAAGTTATACAGGTATTTCTAAGGTTTTATTATATAATCTATTAATTACTTAATAGCCCTCTAATATAATAAGTATAAGCTTCATTTTAAATAAATATAAGGATAAAAGAGTTATACTACCTAGACTATTACTCTTATATAATATATCTATATTAGAATACGGGGAGGAGTAATTTCCCATGCGCTAAGTATTCCGAAGTCTTCTGCATAAGCTAATTACCAGATTATTAATAGTAAGGTACCGAAGGTAGGTAACGTTCCCGCAATTAGCTTACTACACACCTACCGAGGGGTGACAAAAGTCGTGGCCGACTGTTCCCCGGAATTAGGCAATAAAGTCGGCCACGACTCTTGTCACCGACCCTCGTACATCTCTTGTCCCCGACACCGATTGTTCAACCAACCAGAGTGGGGAATCGCGGTCACCATGACTGACCTACAGAAGAGGCCGTACGTGCCCCAAAAGTCGCTTAATTCAAGATACCCTGTCAGTCTGTCCCAGTGGAATGTGAAGAACAAGCTGACGGTCTTCCGAAGCTCATTGACAATGACCCGTACAGTAGTAGCTCACGCTAACCTTGCACTCTCATCTGACCGTGATACAGCCATTTCAAGCGGGTCGTCAAATACGCGCGAAGACAGGATTATGTGCAGGGTGCCGCTTTCGGCGCTTTTGGCCCCAGCATGATGTTACTGTGGGAAAGGATTGCACCATCACACGCTCAGAAGGGAGGCTTTGCGTCTGTTATGCGACTCTCATGCACCATCGGTGTTGGTGGCGGATTTCTTTGGTTCTACAATCGCTCTATTCGTGGGTTGTGTCCAACTACCTTCTGCTTCGTGTGGAATTTAATCAGCAGGACAGAACGTTTTTACGGCATGACAGAGAACAAGCGGGAGATTGAAATGGATATGCGGGAGATGGTTGACAAAGTCAAGAAGCATGAACCGTTGTATGGAAAATCAACTCTCACACCATATATGCAAGGAGTGGCTTCGCGGAATTCGAGGTACGCGGGGATCTGGCTCCATGTTATTCCGTGGTTCAACTTTGTCAACCATGATCAGGTATCCTACGCAAATATCATCACTGAAGTACTTACTTGGCTGACTTTCTCTAGCACGGTGTTGATACTGCCAAATACTACGTACAAGCGGAAAAGGAATTGGCTGCAGAGGAAACAGAGAGGACGTAGGGCTCATAGATACATACTGGGCGTTCCAATGGTATCAAATCACATTGAAATTCCTTGAATCGGGACGACCGGCCTCACGAAATGGTTGATTGTATGCTTTTGATCACTGAGGTTTGTCGGATTTCAAACGCCAGATGCAGGAGCGTGGAGCCTTCCCTATCCTGCACCAACCTACGATCTCGGCGATGCTACTAAAGACCAAGCTAGATGCGTTAGGATTCAGACGCCACCAAGTCTTGTGCGACTGACCAGATTGCGCTCACGGTGTTACTTGGAGCCCCATTGATGGTTTTCTATTGTTTGGCAGTAAAGTCAGATCGCTAGGGCTTTGAGGGTGAGCGGAGTGGAAGATTGACGAACATAGGAAGAACGCGCTCCATGTGGCAATGCTCCTCTGAGGTATCTCTACGCTCTAGGTCTATTATTTCGACATCACCCCTATGCATTTCCTACAGATGCTTTTGCGGATTCTGAGGTTCACGAACTTCGTGGAGCGAGCGGCATGATCTCTGTGTTCAATTGACGGTCCTTCTTTGGTTTTGGTTCTGGGGCTACATGAATACCAATCAGTGTATCTTTTCCAGGCTGATAGAGGATTTATTTACCCTTCTCGTTTTCTCGGACGTAGAAACGCCGTAGCAACATGATGGCTTCTTCGCGGAACAAGCCACCTTGAACAGGGTAGGGCTTATCGATGCCAGGACTGTGCCAAGTATGATCAGCTCCAATTGATTCGTCGAGTATATCTTATACACACTCTGAGTGAATGGAGAGTACTCCGCCTGTGCCACCAAAACGATCGTTGGAACAGCCATAATACACAGCTCTGATCCCGTATTGACGCAAAGCGGATGCACACATGATGCAAGGTTCGACAGTTACATAGACGTCCGTTTCACTGAATATAGAAAGTGGATGACGCTGAAGTATGTTGCTTATAGCTAAAATTTCGGCATGCCTTGTCCCCTCCAGAATGTATTAGTCAGATCAACCGCTGTAGATGTCGTTTGGAGACCCGTTCCCACGCCCAGGAGACGTACATTCAAAGACCTGTTGGTGCCGTTCATACCGCGACCAATGATTTGATCTTGGTGCACGAAAACACAACCGACGGGCACTTCATCGCAAGCCAAGGCTTGCTCTGCCTAAACGCCTAAGCTGCAAAGTCTCAACCAGTCCTTTGGCTCTTACCAAATCTAAAGCAAGTCGCATATACTCCAATTGTTTTGGATCTTGTGAGGCCGGCTGAGGCCCCAGGAGTTCTTCCTGCATCGCCTCAATCTTGATGTCTTGAGTAGCATCCAGTTGGAACGTTTCCTAGTAAGTACGTAGGCTGGACTCAGCGGGCACGCCGGCACGCTAGGGTTGCAAAGGCCCGGCCCGGCCCGGCCCGGCCTTTTGTCGCCTCGTCGCGTAGAATCAGGGCTGACCTGACCAGGTGAGCACGTGAGGTGGTGAGATACTCAAATCCGAAGGCGCGTTGATGGAGACGGTTCTAATCGCCATAAGTAGCAGCGGAGAAGCGAAGGGCATTAATGTCAACCTGGAGCCACGATGGCTCGTGGAGTGGGGAGGAGTGGCTCAGGTCGTCCTGTGTTCAGCGAATTGCAGCAGAATGGGGATCCTCCCCAGTCTACGCTTGCTGCACAGCTAGTCAACCGTTTCACGGACGGGAAGAATCATTCAAAGCACCAGGATCGAGAGAGCTTTCGCCAGTTGCTCCGTGAAGTCCTCGGTGCCGAGAGCGAGCAAGGTTGGCAAGCTCAGACGCACGACACGGATAATGACGTAAATTGCAAACTCGTCTATGTCATAGTCAAAGCAGGCCTCGAGACGCTGGCAAACGGCGATCCATTCGGTGGGCAAATTGAGCGATCTAGGCAAGCCGTTGACAGCTTAGCTGCGGTGGAGTATACACTTCGGAAGAATCCCGAAATCCTCTTTATCCCCACCCCTGGGGATGAGTCTCTTCCGAACCCTAACGGACCCTTGTTCTTATGGCTCATTCCCAAGCTTCTGAATGTTGCTGGGCAGCTGCAAGACGAAGGCGTTGGGGACTGTCTTCTCAAACTTCTAAGGACCATCGTCTCTGTCGAGAGGAAGATACATATCAAGGGTGTCAGAATATACTCGATCGTGAAATATGTTAAAGGATGCATCAGAGGCCAGCTTGAGCACTCTAAACTCGACGACGTAAATGCTGACGATACTACAGATCTTCTTACTTACCTCGAGGCTTCCGATTCAGTGGCAGCTCGGTTTCGATACATGCCAAAGTCTATTGTACCGTCGGCTACTACAATATCGAAAGTCTACCCAGGGTACCTACAGGATCATAATCCACATAATGCATTTCAGGTTATGCCGAATAATAAGGCGGAACTGCTCAGCATGACCATGTGTCTTCTAGCCCTATCCACTACAATCTTACCTAGTGCTGGAGACACTATGCGGACAATCAACTCTTCTTCCCCACACGGCCGGGTATTGAGTGATCTGACCCGCTTCTGGAATTACATTGCCTCGGAAGGCGTGCAACTTGACAGCAGCCAAGTTTCAGTGACTTCATTGGTCCTATTCCTAAACTCTCTTCGGTCGTTCTGTACCCACTTTACGGCGACCTATTATCAGGTTCCAACATTGGCTAGGTTCTCTTTACTGCTTTCGCAGGTTACAACCACGTTTCTTAGTATTCAACCTTTACCGCTGCTGTCGTCCATCGAGACAAGTCTTTGTCTCAATTTAATCACAGTTGCTGCCCTTAGCCAGAAATCTGATCAATTTCATCGGTATTTTGTCGACGATGTTCTGCCTTCCATTGCGGGTGCCAAGAGGGATCCAGGTCGATTTGATGGCTTGGGGAAAGACCTCCAGGTATGATGTCATACCTAGTCTGAAATAGTCATGTTAACGCAAAGAAATTTTAAGCACATCATATCCTTGACTTGCCAAATTTTGGAACGGACCGTCAATACAGGCCTATCAATACCGGCTCTTCGAGATCCACAAATACGCCGATTATGCTACGATCATTTCGCCAACCTTGTAGTAGTTCCAGTAAGCGAAGATGACCCCAGGCCCCAGAAGAGAGCTCGTCTTTCCACTCTTCCAAGAGAAAATTCGACTGTTAGTGCACGCGTCCATATCATCAGCAATATCCATAGTCTGGTAGATACCCAGGAAAGCACCGAGATTACCGGCCTAGGTCAGATTGCAGTGTATGTAATGGGCCATTAAACCGTCTGGCAGAGACTAACACGTGTAAGCGATTACTATCCCAGGCTTTCAGAGGAATCACAGTGTTTGCTGTATTCATCACTTGGCTTGCTAGCTTGCGCAAGCGCTGGAACTCTTACCGAGGCCCCTAGTGAAGAAAACAGTAGGACCCAACAGATGAAGTGCACACTCTGCGACGACGATTCGAGGTGCAGATTTGCAGCTGTGACGTCGGAGGATGCCGACACCGAAGAGGCCATCTGCACCATTGCTAGTCTGATCAAGCTTCCGAAGACTCAGAAGTATAGACGACCTCGCGTTGCTGCGATGTTGGCTCTAAAGCGTCTACTCTCCCACACGACAAACGCCGACCACCTAGATCTGGCAACGTCCCCGTTTGGTCAGTGGTGCCTGCAAGCTTTACACAGCACTATTCGAGAGCTTCGAATTGCTGCCGGGTCAGTCAAA